>Ga0209164_1000194_pt1 | contig 193472 bp, 175 predicted proteins | sample MTBNYHSulfiMetaG_FD_187458 | JGI IMG/M metagenome (GOLD analysis project Ga0209164, IMG submission 187458) | Enrichment culture microbial communities from rom New York Harbor, USA that are MTBE-degrading - MTBE-NYH (New York Harbor Sulfidogenic)... | ecosystem: Environmental > Aquatic > Marine...
GAAGCTATCCGAAAAGAACCTTCCCTTCAGAGAAGCAAGGCCAATATCGGGTGGTAGTCAAAGCTCAGCTGGAATCGGAGTACCATAGCCCCACTCCCCAGAAGACCTACTGGTACCAGCCGATCGCTAACCCCAACCATCAAGGGGAAAAACCTCCCGCGGCTGAGACCCCTCTCACTGTGAGAGAGATGACGGAGATGGAGAGAAAGGGTACCAATCTTTTCAAAGAAAGGTATGGTTACAGCCTAAAGGAAGGTGACAGCCAGTGGACGAACGAAGCGCTCATTTGGCTACAGGAGCTCTTCAAGGAATTGCCTGTTAATTTCTACTTTCTACCGTCTCTGAAGACGATTAAGAGAGTGCAGAGTATTGAGGCAATTGCGGCGTACTCAAGCTTTAGCCAACAAATACTAGTTCCGAACAGAGCCTTTGAAGGATTCCCTTTAGTGGTAAGAATTTGCCTTGACCTTGAAGGCGGGTTTGCCAGTAACGAGAGGTGCTTTAAAGGGTTTCTGGTTCACGAATTTGTCCATGCAGTGCAATGGGCCGAAATCGTGGATTGTAAAGAGAAGACTGTTTGCGAGGGGGCTTTGGTAGTAGACTTCGCCACACTTACTAATTGCGAACTTCTTAAGGAGTATCCTTGCAGCTCCAAGAGAGAAAGTGCCCTTGATTGCACCACGTATGCCGGAGAAAATGTGCTTGAAGATATGGCTGAATCAGGACGCTACTACTATCTATTTCCGAGAAGATTGTGGGGCCCAGTCACCTCACCTCCCAGTATTCGGTACCAATTCATGAAGGAGAGAATCTTCGATGGCAAGGAGTACGGCTTCCGCGAAGATAAGTAGCATATAGAAAAGACCTAATACCCTCCCAACACCTTGTAGTGTTTAGGTGTTGGGGGGTTTTTCTTGAGCACCCCTTGATTTACAGATTTGAATTTTAAAGGATTTTCCTAATCATGGTCTTGCACCTTCACCCTAAGGTATGTTTAACTTGCTTTGTCCGTATGAGATTACCAAGAAAAACTTTGGGTCTTGGGGTTACAGCTGTCTTTCTTATCTCCTACCTCGCTTTACTAGTTACAGGACTCCTTAGGTATTGGGAGCTGCAGAGCCGAGGTTGGTGGGCAGGCTGTCCAGAAGTTAGCTACAGCAAATACGATCCTATACCTAGTCCTTCTCAAGTTAGTCACTATACTTGCGAGTGGTTGCGCAAAAGTGCCTTCAGTTTGATTACTCTAAGTCTTTTTTGGTTTTCTGGGTTGCTAGCCATTCTTAAGCTTCGCTCTGGAGGGAAAAGTTTGATCAGCTTCCTTAGAGTAAGGTGTTTACTATTTGCGTGGCTGATCTTAATCTTGCTTTGGATTTTTCTTGGGCGGTTTTTCTTCCAGTTTCCTACGAGTATTTTTGAACCCTTGCGTGTGGCCAACTACGTGATTCCTTTCCTTCTGCCGGTTTCTTGGCAGGTAACGCTTAGAAATTTTTCTCGCCAGCCATCTAACTACCTTATTCTTCTTGCCTTATCTCTACTTTCCGCCGTCTATGCGTTAGCAATCTTTGCTACTATTACTTATCGCCCTATGATTCTTTGATAATTAATTCTCTTGAGAGATTTACTTTTTTAGTTAGGCAAAACTTTACTTTCGGCGATCTAGCCACAAACGAGGAAGTGCGTTCACTGGAGTGAGAATCTACTCGTGATGGATTACTTGCAGATTGCTGGGTGGGACAAAACTGGGGCAGGAAATCGGGAAGACCAGAATCTCGTTACCGAAAATGTATCTTGTGTTTAAATAGCAACGTGATATCAAGGACAATATCAAAGATCCTTACTATTTACCTAGTTTACAGCCTTGGGCTTGCTCTACTTAAATTCCTTCTTTACTCTTTCGGTAGCACCTATCTAAATGCTTTAGGTTTCCTCCTATTCTTAGCACAAATTCCGGCCCTGCCCTTAACCTACCCGCTGAAAAAGGTCATGTTTGATATGATTCTCGGCATTAACGTAAGCTATTTCTACCACAAGTCGGCTCTTTTTCCGGTAAGCGGAGGTTTTGCTCATCTACTAAATGATCTCATTGTTATCCTTCTTTCCCTAGTTACATACTCGATATATTTTCTAATTTACAAGGGCTCGGTTAAAAAGAGTTGCGTATAGCGTGAAGAGATAGGTTGGGTACCCCTTTAGAACAAGGTCTCCAAGAAACCCTCACTTGGTATCGGTCCCAGTAAGAAAAGAAGCCCACTAACTTGGGGTTAGTGGGCTGTAACTACGCGAAATTTAAAGCGTCTTTGTCTGGGCTTTGGCGTAATTAGCGGTGCGGTTTCGACAAGCTCTGGGGCGTAATCCAAAGCCTCCAGCGGCTGGCTTCTAACTAATCTTCCTTCTTGGCAGTGGTAGGCGTACTCGCACCAGCGGCAGGTGTTACGATCCTCCGTCGGTGGGAAGTAGCCGTCCTGAATGTTCGTGGCTACAAACTCTATCACTTCCAAAGCTGCCTTCAGGTCTTCGGGTTGACGCTGAGTGGGGTAGAAGTGAGAGGTTACCACCTGGTGCCTACTCCCGTCTGGCTCGGTTACCCAGTGGATCCAAAAGTGGTGGACAAAGAGAGCAATCTCTTCGTGGGGCCAGATGGTTTGGGCTGCCTGCCAGTACAGGGTCAGTTGCAGGTTTTTCCTTAACCAGTCTTGCCAGGCTTCTTGTTCGGGATTAGCGCCACTGAGTTTGAGATCCACAATCGCTAACCGGCCGTCGCGCGTCCGCCACACCTGGTCGATCACCCCTCGGTAGTAGTAACCCCCTAGCTTAAACTCGTAACCCCTGAAGGACCTCTCCACGGCCAGGGGTGTGGAATGAGCCTGCGTTATTTTGTCCCAATAGACCTTGATGGCTTGGGCTCCTAGTTTACCGTGGTCGGTCCAAGGGTCCCGACCTTCCCACCAAGACTCCATTGGTTTGGCACTACCCCAGAAACGCTGGCTCCACCACGCCTGTTGACAGGACTTCCACTCCTTAAAGAAAGTCGGCCGTTGGCTGCGTGGAGGAACTTGATGCACTTGCCGGACTAAGTCGTGGAAGACCTGGCCAAGCATCAGCATAGGGTTAGGTTGAGGAGCCACTCCTTCCGAGTGCCATTGCTCTGATCTGGGGCATCTTCTATACCGCCCTAGGTGACTCGGACTCCAAGCAAAAGGTGTTTTTGCGGGCATCGTTCTTCTCTCCTTACTTTTGTTTTCTTGGCTAAGATATGTTTTGGCGACAGTATACCAAAGCTCAACTAATCGGTCATAACCATTGCAAAAGAGCCTGTTTCTCCCTAAGATAGTCTTTGCAGGCCTGCCATGAGAATTCTGAAGCGCTTACTCCATTTTCCTCTTTTTTGGTACCAAGACGCCCCTAACTTCTTCTTTCCCTTGTTTCGCAAGATTACCCTCTACATTGACCAAAATTTAGCCGTTTCTTTGATGGCCAAGATGATGTTCACCCCGGTCTTTGAAGACTACACCTTCACCGGTCGGGCGATTAGCCTTTTCTTCCGTCTCTTTCGAGTGGCGATGGGCCTTGCCTTGATTGCTGTCGCCAACCTATCTTTAGTGGCTGTTTTCATCTTGTGGCTGGTCTTCCCGGTATGGCTGCTGCTGCACTGGCAGTTTTTGGGCGGTTTGGCTCTGGCGGTTTTTGCTTTAATCTACGCCTTTTGGGCTTATGATGACCCCATTAAGAAACTGTCACAGATTCGAACTTATGCTGAGGTGGAGTCAGTGATGAACAGCCAAGCTTTCGAAGTCTGGTCGGTTTTGAGCGAGCGAGAACAGCGGCCTCTTTTTCTTAAGCTTTTAAGGACCCCCAAAGTGAGGGAGATTTTTTGGCGCTTGGGTTTGGCGATTGAGGAGATTCAAGCTCAGGCGGCGGCCAGGCTTTCTTCACTGCCCGTAAGTGCAGACGATCTTACAGAAGGAGCTTATTCGGCGGCCTGTCGCTGGCAGGCAGATTATTTGGGTCCGGAACACTTCCTGGTAGGGCTTTACGAAAAATCAGCTGAGTTACAGGGTTTCTTTAAGTCTCTCAAAGTTGACTGGGCCGATTTGCAGCAGGTTGTTGGTTGGCTGGGTCAGCACGAAAAAGACATTCGGCCAAGGTTTCTGTGGGATCCCACTTATAGCTTTGGGCCTTTGGGGGGCATTAATCGCGGTTGGACCGGCCGGCTGACCCCGACTCTAGATCAGTACAGCCGCGATCTGACTTCGGAAGCGCAGGCCGGCAGTCTCTTTCCTATGGTCGGGCGAGAAAAAGAGGTCAGCGAAGCCGTGCGGATTTTGAGCCGCTCCCTACGCAACAATGTCTTGCTGTTGGGCCCGCCAGGCAGTGGCAAGACCACCCTGGTGACGGGTATCGCCCAAGAGATCGCTCGAGGCACTTTGAGCCCAAGTCTGCGTTTTAAGAGGGTAGTTTCCCTGGACGTGACCGCCTTAGTGGCTGGCACCAAGACCCCAGGAGACTTGGACGAGCGTTTGGTTAGACTGCTTTCGGAGATTAAGGGGGCCGGCAACGTCATTCTTTTCGTGGACGAAATTCACACTTTGACCACCGCTGTGGGGACAGACCCGGGGGCTTCGCCGCTTTTGAACGCCTTTTTGCCCCATTTGGCTGCTGGCGAATTTCAGTTTATTGGCGCTACTAGCCAAGAGGCCTACCACAAGTATCTGGAACCACACGCTTCGTTCGCCCGGGTTTTTCAAGTAGTTTCTGTTCCCGAAGCCAGCGAAAAAGAGACGATTGAGATTCTGAAGCGCCTCACTTGGGGGTTGGAGGCGGCCTACCGAGGCCAGGTGCAGGTCTCGCTTCCGGCCATTCGGGCCGTTGTTCGTCTGACCAATCGCTACCTGCCCGAACGGGTTCTGCCAGACAAAGCCGTTGATGTTTTAGATGAAGCCTTAGTCAAGGTAAAAGACGAAAAGAGAAGGCTGGTGACTGCTCGGGATATCGAAGAGCTTATTTCTGCCCGAACCAAAGTTCCAGTCACAGCTGTCTCCGGACCCGAAGCCCAATCTCTGCTCAGTCTGGAGGGGCGCTTGCACCAGCGGTTAGTCGATCAGGAAGAAGCGGTGGCTTCCGTAGCTGACGCTCTCCGCAGAACTAGAGTGGGCCTAAGGGAGGAAAAACGCCCCGTAGCCAGTTTTCTGTTTGTGGGTCCTACCGGAGTAGGCAAAACGGAAACGGCTCGTACCTTGGCCGAGGTTTATTACGGGAGCGAAAAAAACATTGTCCGCTTGGATATGGGTGAGTTTAATTTACCCCAAAGTGTTACTCGGTTAGTTGGCCCGGCCCCCGGGCAGCCGGAAGCTGGTTTAGGGGGTCAGCTAACAGAGGCCATTCGCCAGCGGCCGTTTTCGCTAATTCTTTTGGACGAGCTGGAGAAGGCCCACCCCCAGGTGTGGCAGCTTTTTTTGCCTGTTTTGGAGGACGGTCAGTTGAGTGACGGCCAGGGGCGGGTCGTCGATTTTAGTCAGACAATTATTATTGCCACCTCCAATGTGGGTACAGAAATGATTCGTCGAGGAACCGAGAACGGCCTGCCTTTTGTCGACTTGGAGAAGGGGGTTTGGGAGGCCTTGGAGGAAGCCTTTCCTTCCGAGTTCCTGAACCGTTTTTCCAAGGTAGTAGTCTTTAAGCCTCTGACTCTAGAAGAAGTGGCAGCGATCGCCAGGCTGCGGCTGGACGAGATCGCGGGGAGAACGCTGAGCAAGGGCATTAGCCTTGACTTTACTCCTGATTTGGTAAAATTACTGGCTCAGCGGGGTTTCAGCCCCTCGTGGGGGGCCCGACCTTTGCGGCGTCTGTTGGAGGAAAAAATTGAAGCACCTTTGGCCAAAATGATCCTGGCCGGCAAATTAGCCGAAGGGGATCACTTAACCATAGGGCCAAGCTTTTTGGGAGATGTTTAACCAAAACCTTAGGCAAAACAAAATTATTCGCACTCTGATTGCCTCCGACATTCTTATACTGTCCAGTTTTGGCTTGATCAACCCTATTTTCGCTATTTTTGTTGCTTCCCAGGTGGAGGGCGGAAGTTTGGAGAGTGTCGGTTTGGTAACCACCATTTTCTTTTTGACCAAGGCCTTGCTTCAAGTACCGATTGCTCAGTTTTTGGACAAGTTCGACGGAGAAAGAGACGACTTTGTGGCCGTCTTTTTGGGCTCCCTGCTTATTAGCGGTGTGCCCTTCGCCTATATTTTTGTGAGCCAAATTAGCCAACTTTACCTGGTGGCCCTGGGCCACGGTTTGGGAGCCGCCTTGGTTTACCCAGCGTGGAACGCCTTGTTTACCAGGCATGTCGATTCCGGCCACGTCAGTGCCGAATGGGGTTTGTACTCTACCCTAACTGGCTTGGGGGTGGCTACCACGGCCGCTTTGGGAGGCTTTCTGGCTCAGAATTATGGCTTTCCCGTGGTCTTTGCCTTGGTGGGCGTTTTTTGCCTTTTGGGCAGTGGCCTGCTGCTCTACTTTTACGATGATCTCCGGGGAGAACCTCGGGGGGAGCGGAGAGGAGCTTAGCTATGACAGAAGTGGCGGAGCGTTTAGCAGCCCTTAAGGCCCAGCTGGACCTGGACAAGGCCCGGCAAGAAATGGAGGTTTTAAACGAGCAGGCCTCTCAGCCTGGATTTTGGCAAGATTCAACTAAAGCTCAAGAAGTGATGCAGAGGCTAGGTCAGCTGGCGGATTTGGTGGGGGAGTTTGATTCCTTGCTGTCTCTTCCGAAAGCGGAGCAAGAGGCGGCCCTGGCCAAGTTGGAGCTGCGCACCTATTTGGGCGCTGTTTATGACGTGGCTGGGGCTCTTTTGGCTGTGCACGCTGGGCAGGGGGGAACGGAAGCTTGCGACTGGGCAGCTATGCTGGCCCGGATGTATGAGCGCTACGCTACCTCCCGGGGTTGGTCGGTGGAGAAGTTGGACGAGTCTGTGGGCGAGGAGGCAGGGGTTAAGTCGGTCACTTATCAGATCAGCGGTGCTTACGCTTTTGGTTACCTTAAGGGGGAGCGGGGAGTGCACCGGCTGGTACGGCAGTCGCCCTTTAACGCCGATCACTTGCGCCAGACCTCCTTTGCGATGGTGGAGGTGACGCCGGTGATTGAGGAGGCGGGGGAGCTGGAGGTTAGGGATGACGATTTGGAATTTGAGGCCTTTCGAGCTTCGGGACACGGCGGCCAGAATGTTAATAAAGTCTCTACCGCGGTGCGTCTTAAGCATAAGCCCACCGGCGTAACGGTTACCTGTCAGACTCAGCGAACCCAGGGCCAAAACCGAGAGATTGCCAGGCGCATTCTCCTGTCCAAGCTCTACGCTTTAGAAGAGGAAAAGCGCCGCCAGCAAGAGCGAAGTTTAAAAGGGGAATACCAGACGCCTGGCTGGGGCCGGCAGATTCGTTCCTATGTGCTTCACCCCTACAAAATGGTTAAGGATTTGCGGACTGAAGTGGAGTCCCCTAACCCGGAAGCGGTCCTAGATGGGGACTTGGAAGAGTTTATTGAGGCGGAACTTCGGCTCGGAGTTTAGAATTTAAGGGAGGCTAGGGGAAGTTAGAGGATGGTAGGGGGCGCATCTCCCCTAACAATCCCTAAGCATCCCTTAACGCCCCTTAAGGGTTGTTAAGGGATAAATAAGGGCTGATAAACATTACTTGGTTAATATGAATACTAATGAAGTGGCTCAGGAAATGATCGCCAAGACTTATCAAGAACTGGCCGCCGCCTCAAGACCGAAGCAAGATTCCCGTAACTGGAAAGATCCCGAAGGCTATCGCGATTTATTACCGTGGAGCAACGCTGTCTTGCTTCGGCACTTAGTGAGAGTCACCACTAGTAGCTTGCCTCCGAAGGAATTCAGAAGAAAGACTCAGTTAGATGATGCCGCTAGGAGCATGGTCCGCAACATCGAGGAGGGGTTCAAGCGGCCAACAACGAAAGAGTACTTAGACTTTCTTGGGTTTAGCCAAGCCAGCCTTGAGGAAGTTAAAGGAGACACTCGGGAGCTGACGGACGATGACTTTCTGGCTAGTAGGCCAGGGTCAAGTTTGGCCTCCATCGGAATTGATCTCGGCGCCTTTCACGAGGCTTTGTTAAGGGAGAATAAGGGGGGTTATGGGAAGGTAGAGGCTAGTAACCTCAGTGCCAAGTATGCCTACCACCCCTTAACTATCCTTTACCCGCCCTTAAAATCTATAACGGCCAAGGATTTGAGCTACGAGGCTTTCTTGGAGCTGATCAACAAGACTGACTATTTGCTGCGGTTGTTGGTTAAATCCTTGGAAACCAAGATGAATCGAGACGGGAAGTACTATCTGATCGAGCGGGAAAAAATCCGCCAAAAGTATCGAGGAAAATAGTCCTCGAAAATAGCCATTTAGGAGTCTTAGAAATACGGTAGTTCCCCTATCCTCCTTTAGCCTCCCTTAAACACCCCTAAATAAGAAGCGACCACACCATGGGCGACGGGCCAAGGTGTGGTCGTTAACCTTTCATGGGTTCAGCAGGAATTCAAGAACCTTCTCCCTTAGCGCTGCGGGCTGAACCAGGAGTTCGTCGGATCGATATTGCATATAGTCAAAGCCGATATGCTTTGTGTCCCACGGCTGCTCAGTACTTTCTCGAGCGGCAGTCCAAACGAGCTCTTGCTCTTGACCTAGAAGGTTAAGTTCGATAACACCGCAAGCGTAGTGCTGTGACTCCGTTGTAACAGTTTTGATAAAGGTGACTTTTACCTTCGGTAGGCAAAGGGGGTAGGATTCCTCTTTGCCAAAAGCGGGGTTAGTGGGCTATGATGGGATTATGTTCCTGTCCCGGCCTGTGGTTCTGCTTGTCGGATTTTTACTGGGGCTAGCCCTCATCGCCTTTGTGTTGGTCAGTCTCTTGCCTTCGTCTCTTTCTCGCTCCTCGCCTCCTAAAGGCCCCGCTCAAGAAGAAGTCGCCGAAGCCCCCTCTTCCTCTGGCTCAGCTTTGGCTTCTGGTATGGAGAGGCGGGAGGGTTTAGTTTTACCCTTGGATGAACCTACGGACGCGGGGGCCACCCACCAGCTGATGAGCGAATCGGGGGAGCCTATCCTGCTTCTTAAAACCGACGACGACAAACTGCGGTTTTCCGAAGGCTTTAAAGTAGCGGTGATCGGCAAGATCAGGAGAGTTGGTTCTGGCGAGCAGGTGATGGAAGTTACTGAGGTAGCTTACCTTATAGACTAATGATTGTTCGCTTTGACAAGGTGACCAAAGAATACCCGGACGGCACCAAGGCCTTGGATGCGGTCGATCTGACTCTTGAGGAGGGGGAGTTCGTCTTTTTGGTGGGGCCTTCGGGAGCTGGCAAGACCACATTGGTCAAGATGCTCATTCGGGAGGAAAAGCCTAGCTCCGGCGAGGTGTATTTTCGCGACTTGGTCATCTCCCAACTTTCTTCAAGAGAACTGCCAGGGTTGCGTCGGCGGATCGGGGTGGCCTTTCAAGAGTTTAAGTTGTTGCCTACCAAGACGGCTTGGGAAAATGTGGCCTTAGCCTTAGCGGTGGCTGGATTGTCCGCGGAAGATGTTAAAAAGCGCGGCTTTGAGGTCCTTAGGCGAGTCGGCTTGGGCGGTAAGGAGGATCACTTCCCTCGCCAGTTGTCGGGGGGGGAGAAGCAAAAGCTGGCTATTGCTCGGGCTCTGGTACACGGCCCAGAGATTCTGGTGGCCGACGAACCCACAGGGATGATTGATCCGGCATCAACTTGGGAAGTGATGGACCTTTTAAACAAAATCAACGAGGCAGGGACCACGCTTTTGGTTTGCACCCACGACACAGAGATAGTGGACACTCTTAAGAAGAGAGTGGTAGCCTTAGAGAAGGGCCGAGTCGTTCGCGATCAAAAGAAAGGTAAGTACCATGACTAAAGAAGACCTCTTGCAGGTAGCTACCAATATGAGGCGCCAGCCTTGGTTAACCTTGGCGACTCTGGTCAATATGACTCTGACTTTTTTGACAGTCAGTGGCTTTGTTCTGGCGGCTTCCGCCTCGGAATTAACTCTGCGCTACTTGGAAAGCAAAGCTCAGGTCGAAATCTTTTTTTACGACACCGCCAAGGAAGAAGAAATCCTTAAGATGAAAGGGACTTTAGAAAGCACAGGCTTAACTAGGGAGGTGATTTATGTTTCTCAAGAAGAAGCCTTGGCCAATTTTTTGAAGTGGTTCCAATCTGACCCGGCTTTGCTAGAAGGAGTGTATGCTGATGTTTTGCCGGCCAGTTTGGAAGTTAAGGCTAAGAACTTGGAAGATTTGCCCAAGCTAGCCGAGATGGTTAAGGGCAACGAGATAGTGGAGAGCGTTAACTTTTACAAGGAAGTCGTCGATCGCTTTCGGCATTTTGCTGCCATTGCTCGTTACGCCGGCCTGGGCTTGGTGGCCTTTTTGCTCCTGAACTCTCTTCTAGTAACGATGGCTTCTTTAGGGATGTCCATCCATCTGCGGGGGGAAGAGATTGGCATTATGCGCCTTGTGGGTGCCACTCGCTGGTATGTCAGCCGGCCCTTTGTCCTGCAGGGGGTTTTTTCTGGCTTACTGGCCTCGGCCTTAACGGTTGGTCTGCTAGCGGTGGCTGCTCCCTTGGCCTGGCCACTTTTGACCAGCTTGTTTAGAGGTATCACCCTCCCAGCCCTGACGCCGCTTTCCCTGGGTCTGGTGGTCCTGGGGGAGTTACTCTTGGGGGTCCTCCTCGGCGCCTTAGGCAGCTGGGTGGCGATTCGCAAGTATTTGCGTTAGGAGGATTAAAATGCGGCGGTGGTTAACCTCGAGGGTCTTTGGGATCTTCTGCCTTCTCCTTTTTTGTGAACTTACCTCGACTGCAGGTGGTTTTGCTTCTTCCTGGGTTCGGGCTCAGGAGGCTGCCTATCCCCAAGATCTAGAACAGCTTAGTGCCAAGTTGCGGGACAACGCTGCCAAGCAGCAAGAACTTCTGGCCAAAATCGCCGATCTAAACCAGCAAGCCCTAACCCTTCAAAACCAAATCGCTTATATGGACAACCAAATTTACTTGACGGCTCTGCGGATAGAGGAGTCAATTACTTTAATTGCCGAAAAGGAGCAGGAGATTACTATTTTGACAGGGGAGATTGGAGACTTAGCTTACCGGATCGATCGGTTGGGCGGAGCGTTGGAGTTCCAGCGGGGCGTGTTGGGACAGCGGGCCCGCGAGCGTTACAAGCGCAGTCGCTTGACAGCTTTTGAGCTCTTTTTTGGCTCGCAGGACTTTGGGGAGCTTTTAGCCCGCTCTAAATATCTAGCCGTGATGGAGCAGCAGGATCAGGAAATGCTGGATCAGATCAAGGTGACTAAAGCTGACTACCATGGACAGAAGATTCTGTTAGAAAAAAAGAGGGAGCAGGTGGAGGCTCTCAAAGCGGAGATTGAAAATCAAAGGGTAATTCTGGAGGCTCGTAAGCTGGAGCTGGACCAGCAAAAAGCTTCTAAAGAAGACCTATTGCGACTCACTAAAAACGATGAGAGCCGTTTCCAGGGGATGTTGGCAGAAGCGAGGGCCGAGCAGGCGGCTATCGAGAAGGCGCTGTCAACTTTCATTAGCGATCTCATCGAAAGCGGGGTGCCCGAAGGGCAGACGGTGGCTCGGGGGGCAGTAATCGGGATCCAGGGTTCCACGGGCTACTCCACGGGCGATCATGTCCATTTTGGAGTCTATACTAAATGCGGCGATAGTTGGTGCCACCAAAACCCCCGCCCTTTTCTGGAGTCGGGCCAGTTGCGCTGGCCCTTGGACGAATTTCAGGTTTCTCAAGAATACGGAGCCACCCCCGAGGCTCAGTACTTGTACACCAGCAAGTTTCACAACGGCATTGACATTTACGGTTCGGTAAACTCGTCGGTCAAGGCGGCGGCCGACGGCACCATTTCCTACTCTATTGACAGCTACGGCGGCAAGGGGGCCATTATTTACCACAACGAAAATTTGATGACCTTGTATTGGCACCTTAAATAAGCTCAAAACTCAAAGCTCAAAACGCAAAACTCTATTTTTTTGCTTTTTAACCCTTAATCTTGTTAGAATTTGGCCGGGTGACCAAGAATATCCTCTGGGTGTTAATCTTTATCCTCTTTATTCTTTGGACTAATCTCTCCTTCGCCTCCACCGATAATCTTCTGACCAATCCCTCCTTCGAAGAGGGTGGGGGCGGCTGGCAAGCTTACCCGGCTACAGTCACTTTGCATCTCGACTCGTTTGCTCACAGTGGTAACCAATCTCTGGCGGTCTTTAAGGAAGCCGCTAAGGGTTATGGCTACGCTTACCAGGAAGTGCCGGTGGCGGCGGGCGAGTATGTGTTTTCTGGCTGGGTGCGTTGGGTAGACGAAACCATCAGCAAAGTTAAATTGCGGGTGGAGCTTTATGACTGGGAAGGCGGCAAGCTGGGATCAACCCTCGAAGTGGAGCCTCTGGTCAGGCAGGCGGCTTTTCAGTTGCTTGAACTAAGCTTTCCGGTAGCTACCGGCTCGGCCCAGGCCCGCGTGGAGGCCTATGTTTACCAGCAGAAGCCTGATCCTTCTACTCCGGCCCTTTTTGACGATCTGTTACTGAAGCTGGTTGAGAAGGACCACTCGCCGGAACCGCCGCTGGTGTTTCCCCAAAACATTTCCTTGTCTGAGTTTCTGCCTAACCCGGTCCCGGGCGAGAATGAGTGGGTGGAACTTTACAATGGGAATAGAACTTCTACGGAGCTTCACCAGTGGTTAATCGACGACCTGGAAAACGGAGGCGGGGTCCCCATTGTCTTTACCGCTACCCCTTCGGCTCAAAGTTATTTTAGGGTTGACCTAGGCACAAGGAGTTTGTTAAACAATGACGGCGATCACTTGCGTCTCCTTTTTCCCGACCGAAGTTTGGTGGAAGAGTTTGTTTACCCTGCTACCGAGAGGGGGTTGGCTTGGGCCAAGGATGCTTTTGGCCAGTGGCAATTGACCACCACCCCCACCCCCGGCCAACCTAACCAGATTACTGCTCCCCTAAAAGAGCCACCACCGAAAGAGGAACCCCCAGCTCCGCCACCGACTGAGCCGCCCGCCTGGGCTTACCAAGTAAGTTTGAGTGAATTTATGCCTCAACCGCCAGCCAAGGTTAACGAGTGGGTGGAGATCAAAAATAGCAACTCTTTTTTGGTAGTTTTGGAAAACTGGCAGATCGATGATGGCGAGGGCGGAGGTCGGCCCGTGACTTGTAGCCTTTCCTTGCCTTCTGGTGCCTACGCCCAAATTGATTTAGGCACCCGTAGTCTGTTAAACAACACCGGGGACGAGGTGCGCCTTTTACACCCTTTGGGTGTTATTGAATCGATGTCTTACTCAAGTAGCGCTCCAGAGGTGGCTTGGGCCAAGAACAAGAAGGGGAATTGGAAGCCAACGACTACGCCTACCCCCGGGGCTGCTAATGTCATTACTTCCCCACCAAAAGAAGAGCCTTCACCTGATACCGACCCGCCTCCAGTGGCTACACCTCAAAACATATTCCTGACTGAATTTATGCCCAACCCTCCAGCAGGGGAAAATGAGTGGGTGGAACTTTACAATGCTAACCAACAGGCCGTTGAGCTTAGGGATTGGCGGTTGGACGACAACCCCCAAGGTGGTCAGGCGATCACTTTTTCTGTTAGTTTGGGGCCAGCCGGATACGCGCGCGTCGACTTAGGTACCCGTAGTTTGTTAAACAACGCTGGGGACGAGGTGCGTCTCCTGTACCCCGACGGCTCTTTGGCCGACAAGGCTACTTACAGCTCCTCGACCCAAGGCCATACTTGGGCCAAGGCCGAGGAGGGTACTTGGCAACTGACGACCACGCCTACCCCAGGGGCGGTTAATCGGGTAACCCCACCAGCCTCTGGTTCTAACACCGAGGATCCAGAAGAGGAGGCCTACCCGGAAAAGGTCGATCTTTCTGAATTTATGCCGGCTCCTCCTGTGGGGGAAAATGAGTGGGTGGAACTATTTAACCACAACCAGTTTGCGGTCAGTTTAAAAGATTGGCAGATTGATGATCAAGCTGGCGGTGGCTCCCCCAAAAAGTTTTCCGCGGAGCTGGTTGGTCGAAGCTATTTGGTGGTGGATTTGGGAACGCGGGCCCTGCTTAATAACGGGGGCGACGAGGTGCGTCTCCTGCGGCCCGATGGGTTGGTGGTGGCCTCCTTTCGTTACGAGGAATCGGCCGAGGGGGTAGCTTGGGCTCGTGATTCGCAGGGTCAGTGGCAACTAACAACTACCCCGACTCCAGGGAAACAGAATTTGATTACCCGGCCAGAGCCGGCGCAGGGGTCCGACAACACACAAGACCCTTTGGATGATGCCCCAAGCCAGTCTGTAGTGGTTAAACCGGAAGTTAGATCAGCTGCGGTTGTTTCCATAGCCTCAGCCCAAACCGAGGGCGAGATTTCTCCCGAAGCTTGGTCCGATGAGCGCCGTGGCACCACAGCGGCGGAAAAGGGGATTACTCGTTATGTATATCGGCGGGACGCGGAGAGAAAGGTGGTGGCGGCGGCAATCAACTCTTCAGAGAGTAAGGCAACTGCGGCTGGCTACCTCCGCCGCCTTCAGTTAATCATCGGAACACTAGTGGTTTTAGCTTTGGTTACCATTGGCGGGATTTACGCTCGTTTCACAGGTACCTCTCTCTTAAAGAAATTCTAAAGGATACTCTCCATGTACAATTCGGAGGCAGCAAAAAGTCCGTAGAGGAAAAGCAACCCTAGACTTTCCCACACGGATAAGTAGTTTTTGGAGCGGAGAAAAAAGGTAAAAACGATTAAAGAGACAATGGTGAAAAAACTGGAAATGATGATTAGAGGCATATGGGTAACCTGAATGGGGCGGATCAAAGATGTAACGGCCAGAATGAGAGTGGAGTTGTTGATAACGGAGCCGATGATGTTGCCAAAGGCTAAGCTGTCTTGAGTTTTACGCATAGCGGTGGCGCAAAAGGACAGCTCTGGTAGGGAGGTGCCGATGGCGACCACAAAAAGGCCAATCAAGACTAGGGGCATTTGAATGGCCGCAGCGATGTTGCCAGCGCTAATTACTAAAAGTTTGGCGCTAGCCAGGAGCAGCCCCACCCCGGTGAGGAAGCGGGCTAGGTTAAGGATTAGGCCTCGGGGAGACTGGTGGTTCATTGTTTTGGAGTAGTTCTTTTTTTGGTAGAGCACTCGGAAAAGGTAAAAAAAGTAGAAGATGAGTAGGATTAACCCGTCGGTGCGAGAGAGGACCTTGTCCCAGATCAAGATAATCGGGGCAGTGGCTGAGAGGTTCATATAGAAGATATCTTGGTTGGTGGTCCGATTTTCCACTTTGGCCCCGCGGCCTATGGCGGCGGCCAGGCCGATGATCAGAGTGATGTTGGCGATGTTTGACCCTAAAACGTTGCCCAGAGAAAGGGTGCCCTCGTCGGCTAAAGCGGCCGTGATGCCCACAGTCAGTTCCGGTAAGGTGGTGGCCAAAGCCATAATAATAAAACCTACACTGAACTGAGAAAGCCTCAGTTGCCGAGAAATCCGGGTGAGAATGGTGACCAAGTAGGTGGCGCTTTGGGAAAGGACATAGGCCGCCAAGGCGAAGGTGAGCAGGTAAGTAGGCATAGCGTTGGCATTAATGCTAACATAAAAAAAGTTTGGGAGGTAAGTTTTATGCGTCTGGGGATTTGGCAGATGGAACGCCGGCTCGGTCGCTGGTGGCCGCTTATGGTTTGGTCAGCCTTAATCTTTGTAGGCTCTTCTTTACCGGGGGCCAAAGTAGCCGAGCAGTTTTGGCTTGATTGGTTAGTTCATAAAATAGCCCATCTTTTGGAGTACAGCGGTTTGGCGATTTTAGCTCGCCGGGCCTTGGGTAGCTGGCGGTGGGCTTTGATCTACGGAGGCCTTTACGCTTTGACGGACGAGTACCACCAGCTGTTTGTTCCTGGTCGTCAGGGGCGGTGGCTCGATTGGTTAATTGACCTGGGCGGTTTAACTTTGGGCTGGGCCTTTTGGTCGAGGTGGCTTTTTCCTCAAATTACCACTAAGTCTCAGGTAGCTACCCAGCAGTTGGGGCGGAAGTGGGCGGCTTCCCTTCGGCCCGGGGCTATTTGGGGGCTTTACGGGGATTTGGGATCGGGGAAAACTACCTTTATCCAAGGGGTTCTGGCGGGGTTAGGTTATTCGGGTCGGGTCCTGTCCCCCACCTTTACTTTGGCCAGGCAGTACCGTTTACCTCAAGCCGTTAATGGGGTGCAGGTAGTGAATCATTTGGACGGCTACCGGTTGGGGGAGGCATCAGAAGCCGAGAGTTTGGGCCTGGCCGATTTTTACCAGGAGCCGGGAGCGGTGACTTTAATTGAGTGGCCGGATCGGTTGGGTCGGGAGCTGCCAGGCCGAGCGGGCCGAATTTTTTTTAAGGATGGTGGGGGAGAGCGCCGGCAAATTGCTTGGGGGAAGCTATGATTGAGGCTTGGTTGGATACCCGCTTACGAGAGCAAAAAAAGATCACTCTGCTGCGGGATGGGCAGCCTTGGGTTGAGAATCAGACGAGTGGGGATGTTCTGCAAGCTTTGGCTAACCTTTTGCAGGAGCAGGGTTTGACGGCAAGGGCAGTGGACAAACTAAAGCTAGTGGGGGGTTCGGGATCCTTTACCGGCTTAAAAGTGGGGGCGGCCATTGTTAACACCTTCAACTTTTCGCAGGGGGCGGCCCTTAAGACCTTGGTTGATCCCGACTACGGTCGGGAACCAAACATTACTTTTCCTGCTCAAAAATCTTAGGGGGTCTCGAGAGGTTCTGTCGTCTCGGCCGGGGGTGGCGGGGCGGGTGGGATCTCTGCTTCTGGGCTGGGGCTGGTCAGTAAAGATTCCCAGAGGGGCCCCTGGCAACTGGCTTGAGGGTGGTTGATCATTTCTAGAGGGTTTTGCAAAACCTCCTCCGAATTGATTTGGCAAGTCATCGTTTGGCCAATCAGTTTGGCCAGCCAGACGGGGCTGCTGGGCCCCACGGAGAGAAGTTTGTAGAGAGCTTGGCTTCGACTAGCTGGGACGGTTGGGTTGAGGCTGACTTCCAGTTCTAATCCCTGGTCGGTGTAAATGCCTCGGGCCGGTTGGTTATTTTGGGCGGCTTGCAAAAGGCAGACTAGGTTGCGGCCGCACTCTTGGATTGTGGGAGTAGCTTCACCCCGCACTTGTGAAGAAGGACTCGCTTGAGTGGTAGGGGGAGTCAGGTCAATCTCGTAAGGGCCCGTCTTGGGGCTAGGTTTCATCTCGGAGATCATTTTTTCTAGCTGACTGATTAAGGTCGGGCCGGTGTAATTGATGGTGGCGATAATCACCCCTGCTACTAGTAAAGGGCTAAACAGGCAGCCCAAAAGGCAGCCGGTTAAAAAAGCCTTGAAGCGACCTCTGGCTGGGCGGCCAGAAGTTGACCCCCCAATTCCCTCTGGGCTGGGTGGCTCGGGCGGACGACAGGCCGGTGGCGGTTGGGGAGGTTGGGCGGCTCGAGCTTTTGGGGATCGCCGCGAGCTTGGGGGAGGCGGTGGGGAAGCCGCTTCTTCCCCAACGGTCTCTTGGGACTCCGTGGGAGGGCGAGGAGAGAGAGGCTTAATCGCCTCGGCCAAGTCTTCTTGATTGGCTGGGGTCGGTGGGGCGGCTTTGCCTCGCCGAGCGTTTTTAAACTGAGGCATACTCCACCAAGGATATGGGGCTAACTACCAGCTGTCAAGATTTTTTTGGTTTACCCCTTGTGGCTGGGCTCGGTTTTTGCTATCTCTAACCTAGAGGAGAAAAAATCAGGACTTTCTAGAAAGAAGGAGAAGAACATGCGTAGGCTAGAGGGAGTGGCGGTTTCAGAACTAGGCTATAAAGTGCCAGTTTTGGACAAAGGTTTTGTAACGCTCGAGGATTGGATGGGTGGCGATGCCGTGGTAGCGGAGGCGGCCAGAATTTGCTACCAATCGGTAGCCAAGGACACGGATGCCGATCGGAGGCTGATCCAGAGGCTACTGGCCAGCGAACCGAAGCACAACACGGTTTTTGAACACGCCGTCTTCCGCTTTGGGGTCAAGTGTCCGATCTTTGTGGCCAGGCAGTGGATGCGGCACCGAATCTGCTCTTTCAACGAAAAGAGCCTTCGGTACTGCGTGGCTAGCCGGGAGTACTACGTGCCTGCGGATGAGCCAGATCTGGCCGCCTATGTGGCCCATATGGAGGCCTCTTTTGATCTTTACGAGAGGCTGGTGGCGACTGGCTGGCGAAAAGAGAGAGCCCGGGGCTTATTGGGCACGGCCGTCTACACAGAGTTCATTTGGACGGTCAACTTTTGGAGTTTAGCTAATTGGTTGACCAAGAGGCTGGATCCAGCCGCTCAGTGGGAGCACCGGCAATACGCTTTGGCGATTTTGGGGATGACCAAGCAGGTGATGCCCATCTGCACCGCGGCTCTGGTCGAGAATCTGCCCGGAAGGGATCAAAGAAGCCTTGAAAAGGGAGGGGAGAAAAGATGAGGCCATCGTGGGATGAGTACTTTGCCGCAGTCACTAGGCAAGTAGCGACCCGCTCCACTTGTCTACGACGGCAGGTAGGGGCGGTGATCGTCAAGGATAAGCGCATCCTGACGACAGGTTACAACGGAGCTCCGAGCGGCTTGGCTCACTGTGCGGAGGTTGGTTGCCTGCGGGAGCAGTTGGGTGTGCCCTCGGGCCAAAGGCAAGAAATCTGCCGGGGCTTGCACGCTGAGCAGAACGCCATCATTCAGGCCGCTCTGCACGGTGTCTCCATCGAAGGAGGAACGATCTACATTACTCACACTCCCTGCGTTACCTGTGCCAAGATGCTCATTAATGCTGGGATCGTCCGCGTTGTTTGCTTGGGCGAGTATCCGGACGAGTTGGCGCGGACTATGCTGAAGGGAGCAAAAATAGAGTTGGTAATGATGAAAGGAGAATGAAATCACCAATCAGCCGAGGAGGTTTACCCTTCCTCGGCCTTTTTTTTAAAGTTTTTTAGTTTGACATTTAGGTTTATTCACCGCTACCATAGATGAGTAAGGAGGTGATTTGATGAAAAAAATTATTTTTTTGTTAACCTTAGCTTTATTCTTCTTGTCCCAAGCGGTGGCCGTGTCTGAGGCGGCCGAGGATGGGGTGGCTCAAACTCCGGAAGGGCCGACCTTCTACCAAATCGGTGAGGTCTACACCCCGCGGTTGCTGCCCGATTCCCCTTGGTTTTTTCTCAAAAGCCTGCGGGACGACCTGCAGTTGTGGTTTACTTTCGATCCGGTCGCCAAGGTTAAGAAACAGCTGACATTGGCCAACAAGCGGGTCTTGGAGCTTCAGAGGGTCTGCGAGTTGGGTAAGTGCGATCGCGCCTCGAATTGGCCGGAAAAGTACGAGGCCAAAATGCGGGCGGTTTACTTGGGCTGGGAAAACCTAAAAGCGGAAGTTACAGCCGAGGGGGCTTTAGAGGAGGAGCTGGAGGATAATTTGGTACGTCAGCAAATAGTGCTGGATCGAGTTTACCAACTTCTGCCTGAGGGTTCTCGGGAAGGGATGCTGAGAGCCAAAGAGAACGCTCGTTCCGGTTGGGAGAAGGTTTTGGAAAAGATTTCCGGCCCGGAAGCGGTAGAGCAGGGTCGGGCTCGCTTCCAAGAAAAACTGCGCCGACACAAAGGTGGGGGAGTCGAGCTGGAGTTTGAAGTCCAGGGCGGTTCGGGGGAGGAGAACGATTGCCCCACTTGCCAACTTTAAGGTCTAAGGCTTGGCTCTCGGTGGCGGTTCTGACGGCCCTGTTGGGGTGCGGCGCTTTGTTTTTGGCTTGCTCTTCCAGAAGACAGGAAGCCGACAGTTTGCCATTGGGGCGGTTGAGAGTGGGACAGGCCTATTTGAGTGTGGAAGTGGCTTTTACTTCGGCCTCGCGGGCCCGAGGTCTGATGTTTCGCCCTTCTCTTCCCGCAGACAGAGGGATGTTGTTTGTTTATCGGGAACCGGCTTTGGTCTCTTTCTGGATGAAGGATACCTCTATTCCTCTTGACATTGCCTTTGCCGACGGCGAGGGGGTTATTTTTCAGATGGAGACGATGACTCCCTATTCACTGGACAGTTACCTATCTCAAAAGCCGGCCCGTTACGCTCTTGAAGTTAACCGAGGATGGTTCGCCGCGCAGGGGGTGCGTGTGGGCGATCACCTGGTTTTAGATCCTCTAGTGAATAGTTATTGACTTTTTACCCCAGGTTTGCTATAAGCTTGCGCAGGAGGAATTTTTATGACTAATTTTAAGAAAGCTGCCCGGGCTTTTTTTGTTTTATTTTTAGGCCTCGTGACCCTTGGGGTAGCTCCTAAAGCTTTAGCGGCCGAGGATTGCGTCGTAAGTTTTTTGATCGCCAACGACAAAGATGCCTCTTGGCAAAATGAAACCTCGGCCACCGACGGCGACTCGGTGAATTTTTATTTGGATATTTGCCATCGTTCGGAAGACGAGGCGGCGGTGACTGTGCGGGTTGACTTGCCCAGTGAGGCTGAAGGGAAAGTGACCGCCACTTTGACAGCCAAAATTGGAGGAGAAACTCAAACCAGGCAGACCTTTCTCAATTTGGCCTCCCGTTCTCAAATTACCTATGTAAACAACTCCACCAGAGTAACGGGGGATTTTGATGGGGACGGAACCAAAGAGCATAATGAGGCGGTTTGGGCCAATGGTATTTTTAACGGGGAGCTGGGGTTAGGGACTTTGGCTCCTTGCCACTCGGCTCAGCTTTCTTTTACGGTCAAGGTTGATGCCAAAGAGGCTGGTCGTCCCGAGCTGATTGTAGACAAAAAAGTCTCCTGGCGGACCGAGGATTACCGAGACTTTTTGCCTCGGGAAGACCATACCTTTGATGTTTTGCAGAAAGTTTATTTTCACCTGGAAGTGCGCAACAACGGCGATCGGGCTGCGGAGAACGTGCGCTTGGTAGATCATTTGCCCGAGTATCTGCGCTGGTTTGAAGACCAAAATGTGGGGGAGCTGGCTTTTAATGTGGGTACTTTAGAGCCTGGGCAGAGTAAGGGTTACGACTTTGTAGCCATTGTCACTCCCGACTTGCCGCTGGGGATTCGCAAAGTCATCAACCACGTGCGAGTTTACGAGGGGGAGCTGGAAAAAGGTGAAGATTACGCCAGCGTCTGGATTCGCCGTTTGGAGGAGCCTCAAGTTAAGGGCGAGGAAACTCCAGTGGTGCCTGATTTGCCCAAGGCGGGTTTTGGTCCGGGAACCGGCGGGGTGGCTTCTTTGCCCAGCGCCGGTGCGGTAGGTCAGCTAGGTGGGGAAGCGGCTCGAGCTGTAGCTCAGGCCACCCGCTCCTTTAACCCGGAGTGGATTTGGGTTATCTCCTTGGCTTTGAGTGCTCTGTGTTTCGCTTACGCCGGTTACGCCTACGGCAAGAACCGAGCCTAAGGCTTTTGGTATAGACTAACGTTGGAGAGGCTCTGAGGCTTGCCGTGAGGGGCCAAGGGGCCTCTTCTTGGTTTTTGGCGGCACTTTAACAAGTAGCAAAGTATTCTTGGTCCCCACTTGGGAAGAAGGGGGCTTCTTTTTGGGTGGGGATCAAGAATATCGAAATGATTAAGGATCTTATAAGAGGAAGAGAAAGGAGAGACGAGATGAAAAGTTGTAGATCAGGCTGCCTTTTGGCTCTGTTGATGGGGCTACTGGCTTGTGGGGTGTTTTACGCTTGCTGTCGGCCGGCCTTGGCCGCCATGCCGGCCACGCCTACGGCGCCGGCTTGCTGCCCGCCCACGCCGACGGGGACGCCGAGGTTGACGGCCACGCCGACGAGGACGAGGACGCCGACCCGTACCCCGACCCCCACGGCTACCAGGACGGGAACACCTACCTGGACTCGGACGCGTACGGCCACACCGACGGCTACGGCGACGGGGCCAACAGCGACCGGGACGCGGACGCTGACCAACACGCGTACGCCGACTAACACGCGTACGCCTACGGTCACCAAAACGCCCACCCGGACGCGGACGCCAACAAATACCAGGACACCGACTCTGTCGCGGACGCCCAAGACGACGCCGACCGAAACACCGACGGCGACATGTTCGTTACCGGTCTGTCCTACCGACACGGGGACTCCAGGCCCCTCACCTACGAGGACGGCCTCGCGAACTAGGACGGCCACGTCCACAGAGACCTCGTGGTGTGTAACTGCCACCTTCACCAGGGTTCCCTGGGGCGGGGCGGTATATTTGCCGCTGTTGCTCAGGGTTCATCCACCTCCGCCGACCCCGACGCCGACAGCTACTAACACAGCAACGTCAACCTTCACGCCTACCCCGACCTTTACGGCTACTTATACTCCCACGCCCACGCCGACGCCTTGCCTATACATACAAGGGCACGTCTTTAGCGACGGGAACGGGAACGGGTTGGAGGATCCGGAAGAGGGCTGGGCAATGGATACGGTCGTGATTCAGGTGCGGGGGAGCTGGGGGCAGGTTTTGGCGGAGGTGGAGAGTATCCAGGGCCAATTTCTCGTGCCCGTTCCTCTTTCCAGTTGGCCTCAGGTGCTCTACATCAGTGCCAAACCCTTCCGAGGGTACTACCCAACCAATCTCGAGCGAGTGGAGGCTTACGCCTGCGGGATGTTCGAGGCTAAGCTGGGCATCGGACCTTGTCGGCCGCACCTGATCGTGTATGTGGCCGATGGCACCAAGCGGGAGCCTATCTCGGGAGTCTTGGTGAAGGTTACTCGAAAAGAGTATTACAACCGCGTTTGGGAAGGAAGGACGGGAGTGGGAGGAGGGGTAGCTTTTACTCTCGATTACCCTCGAGCGACCTATGTTATAGAGGTTTGGGTTGAGGGTGAGTATAATCCCCGCTCCTTCCACTGGGAGATGACCCTAGAGTGCTCGGTGTATGAGATAGGCTTTACTACCTACTCACCAACACCGACACCCACTAATACCCCTAAGTAGAGGAAAAGTAGAGGAGGAGATTCGTCAAGCCGGACTGTTCAGAGCCGCCCGTGGGCACTGAGCAAGTCCGGCTTTCTTTTTGCCCTAAGCAAGTTTACACCCTTCGGGTGTGAGTAAGGATGCCGGGGGCTGTCCCCCAGATGACGGGCTTTGATGGGTCGGCGCCTAGAAATTTACACCCTTCGGGTGTATGTACTTCGGGTGTATGTATTTACTTACTGGCCGAAGATTTGTGCTAAGATGGAATTCCTACTGGAAAGGGGGTGATCAGCAATGAAAATATTTCGGGTTTTATGTTTACTCCTTCTGATCGCTGGGTTCTCTTTTCTTTCTCCTGCTAAAACTTCTGGTCAGCAAGCTTCACGGAAAATTGTGGTTCTTAAAACAGTGGTTGGTCGGCAAGAAGCTGGCCAGTGGTTGAGCCGCCGGGGGTTGACGGTTAGGGAATTACCGTTGGTCAACGGCTTGGCTGTCAGCTTGCCGCCCGAAGTGGAAGGTGTTTTAAGTCAGACGGGTTTGGTGGAGCGGATAGATGAGGACCTAGTTTTAGCAGCTCTGGAAAGAAATAGCAGTTTGGTAGAGCGGTTGGCTAGGTGGGAAGCTTTTTTTAAGCCTCGGTCCAAGCCGACCCAGCCAGAACAAACTGTCCCCTGGGGAGTGGCCAAAGTTGAGGGGCCAGCGGCTTGGCCAGCCAGCTACGGAACGGGCGTTAAGGTGGCGGTTGTGGACACGGGAATCGACAATAACCACCCCGATCTGGTAGATAATATAGCCGGCGGCTATAACTCCATTTCTCCTCGGCGGACTTGGGATGACGATAACGGTCACGGTACCCATGTGGCTGGCACTATTGCCGCAGTTGATAACGCCATCGGGGTAGTGGGAGTGTCTCCCAAGGCTAGGCTCTACGCAGTGAAAGTTTTGGACCGGCGAGGCTATGGCTACCTGTCTGACATCATCGAGGGGCTAGATTGGGCCATTAGTAACAAGGTGCAAGTGGTCAACCTGAGCTTAGGTGGCTCCGGCAACGAGACTTTCCACCAGGCGATTCAAAGGACCGTCGCGGCCGGGGTGGTAGTGGTCGCTGCCGCTGGCAACAGCGGGGGAGCGGTCATTTACCCGGCGGCTTATGAGGAGGTGATGGCTGTTTCGGCCATCGATCAAAGTGACACGATTACCTCCTGGAGTTCTCGCGGCCCAGAGGTCGATCTCGCCGCTCCGGGATTGGGTATTAATTCCACTTGGAACGACGGCTTCTACAAAGAAGCTAGCGGGACTTCGATGGCTACGCCTCATGTCAGTGGCGCGGCCGCTTTGGTTTTGGCTTTACCAGTCTCTAGTTCTTGGGATGCTGATGCCGATGGCCAGTGGCAGCCAGCCGAAGTGCAGGCGGCTTTGGAAGGCACGGCCACGGATCTGGGCGATGCGGGGAAAGATACTCTTTACGGGGCTGGTTTGGTGAATGCCAAAAGAGCGGTGGGGCTCTAGGTTAAGCACCAAATCACAAGCACCAATGATCAAATAAATTCAAAATCTCAATAGCTAAATCCAAAACTGGTTTGGGATTTTGGTATTTGAACATTGTGATTTATTTGGTTATTGGAATTTGGGGCTTGGGATTTTACATATGGAGCGCCGGCGGAGGTAAAGGCCGAGGCTGAGGAAAGCTAGCCCTAAGACGGCGGAAACCCAACCGCCGCCGGTTTCTGCCCCGAGGACATCTCCTAGGGCGCTGGTTTCTGCACCTAAGACCGCTGGGGTGGAGAAGCTGGCTAGCTGATTGCCAAAACTGAGGTCAAACTTGGAGACCAGGCCGTTAAACTCGTTGTGAGCGTTGGGATCAAATTCGATATTGAAATCAAACCAAGCCTCGGTGTTTCCCGCGACTTGCCCTAAACTGACCGCGTGCTCTGGGTCCACAAACAGGTTCTTTACTTTTTTCTCGTTCCCCGGACCGCCGTAGATATAAATATCCCCGCGTTTGATTTCCAAACTCAAAGCTTCCGTTAGTTTTTGGGGATCTGGTGAAGATCCTGAAGAATTACCGGCAGCAAGTTTGAGCTCTCGCGTTTCCGGAGTGGTGTTTTTGACATACAGCGCTTTGGCTACTCTGTCTCCTGGCATCAAGCCTTGGAAATCAAAAAAGGCTTCTCCCCCGGCGTATTCGACTTGGAAACCTCCCACCACGAAAGATTTAGCCCTGGCGGGGTTGGTTTTAGTTCCTGCTGCGGCAATCGTCAGCAAGAGCAGGGTCGCGGCGATAGTGACAAGAGGATTCTTAAGCATCAGGTATTCCTCCTAAGTCTTGAGCGGGCACTGGTTCTGGCGGTTCCGAAGTCGGCTCGGGAGAAGGGTTCGTCGGTTGAGCACTGGCTGAAGCTTCGGGCGTTTCTTCTATTTCTTTTAGCGGAGGATCTTCTTTAGCCGGTTCGGGGCTGGTAGCCTCCGGATCGGGGTTAGCCAGCGTTTCCGGAGTTCCAGTTTCTGTCTGTGGTAAATCCGTTCCTGGATAGGATTGGCTAGGTGTTGGTTGCGGTTCGGGGGCCGCCGGTGGATGGGGGTTGGTTCCTGGATTGGGAGAGGTCAATACCTGCCAGTCGCCTACCACATCTGTATCTACTCCTTTGGTTATCCGAGCGATTGACTCGCCGTTGTTGGCCGTGATGTCCCAATCGGGGTGGGCGTTGGCCGCGCCTTTTTCCCAGGCAACAAAGTCAATTTCCTGATTAGTCGGGTCTTTGAGCCGCAAATCCCCGCCGTCGTCGCTCAACCAGGGTCCACTGCCGCCCAGATTGATGGTGACAGCCCCAGCCGGTAGAGGGCTCCAGAAATTAGTCCAGGTAGAGTTATCATGGGATAAGACCGCAAAGCCTTTGGCAGGAATGGAAACTTCCGCGTTAATGGTTTTCACCGTCCCGGTGTTGTCTACCAGAGTCCATTTTTTCAACGAAATAGGCTGGTCGGTGTTGTTATAAAGTTCGACCCACTCATTTTTTCTTTCCTCACCTTTTGAACCATCATCAGCCACATCGTAGTAAACTTCGTTGATCACGACATCTTGCGGTTTATACGCTGGTGGCGGAGGCTCCACCTCCCACACGGCCACCGAGATCGAGTTACCGTTAACTTTTTCCTCGTCAGAAAAAACTGCCTGGGTAGCGGGGGAGAAGGACAGGGCAAAAAGACTTAGCCCAATGGCTAAGATAATCATCTCTACTTGTTTGGTTGTCTTGTCTAAGCCCTTCGCTTGCGCCACTTCTTTTTCTAAAGTGGCAATTTTGGCTTCAAACTTCTTTTCAATCTCGCGTTTAATTTTTTTCAGCTCATCTAAGATGACCAAAATGGCGGGCAAAACCACCAGTAGTAAAAAACCGCGCGGGGTTTTGGCAAAGTTGGCGGCGTAACCAAGGTAGGGCAGGGAGGTGACCACTTTACCCAAAACTTGATTTTCCGTCACCTCCCAATTGTCGGGGGCGTTGTTGGCGTCGCCTTTGGTTTGCATTATCCCGTCGGTAATAGCCGAGATGCGGTGGGTAAAAGTCGTTTTGGGGTCTTTGGGATTTTTAAAAGTGATGACATCACCAGTTTTTAAATCTTGGCTAGGCTTAATAACGACAATTGAGCCCATCTTAATTTTTGGCTCCATCGAGCCGGAAAGGACAATGGAAGTGCGCCAGTTGCCGGGGAGTTTAATAAGCGGCGATAAACTCAAAAAAACAACGCCGGCCAAAACCACAAAGCCGAGGGCTTTAAGAAAGGAAATAAATTTAACTCGCGGCCGCAGTTTGCTTAGCAATCTTGTTAACTTTACCATAAGGACCCATCTTTTCTCTTTGCTCTTTCGTGCCCGGGGGAGCCCCGTTTTCCCGAGGCTCCTCACAAGCACTGTTAACGCCTCACGTTAGGCTTAGAGATCGGTGTCGCGATAGTCGATTAACCCGGTCTCAAAGAGATAATCCGCGGGAGCCCAAGTGCTCAGGCTTTCACTAACAATATCCGCGCTCTTTACTAGCCACACCTTCATGTTCTTCACATTGATGTTGCCAAGATCAATCGAGGTAGAAGGAATGTTGATAGCACCAGACCCATCGGAGGTGGCGGTAGCTAAGACGGTTACCGGTCTTGGCCAACCAGATCCTGTTGGAGTAGACCAGCTCTCTGGGTAGAAAATGAGTGAGTACTCGGTACTAGCCTTAGGTGCTACACCGCTGAAGCTGAAGTCAAACTTCGGGCTCATGACAGTGTAGTTGAAAGTACCTTTCGGCGTGCTGGTTTGGTTTATGTCCCAGTCAGACTCACCACTCTTGTCCTCCAAGATCACACTGGCCCCCAAAGGACCACCGAGCAACTGCTCAGCACTCAGGGCGATATCAAACGTCATGATGTCACCTTGAGCCCAGTTGGTCGTTTTCTCCTGCATATGGTAGCTCTGGTAAACTTTCATTGACCAACCGACGGGGATCATTCCCAAATACATATCGGTGTCTTTTATCTGGGCGATGGTCACATCCTTGTCGTAGAGCATCTGGTGCCAAACCCATTGAGTAGCGCCATCGCTGCTGTAGAGTTCCACGTAAAGATCGTAGTCAATGACGGTATCGATGTCGTGCTTTTGGGTGCCTCCGGTGCAAGCAGAACCATCCCAGGTTCCATTTGCTTCGGCGCACTCCGGTTCGCTTTGGACACCATCCGCGGTTTGGACATTCAGAAGCTTCTTCCAGACATTAGCTGGGTTGGTGCCGACGTTCTTGATAGTGAAATTAATGTAGTCAGTGTACGACGGCTTCATGTCCTCGAGCTTGTAGCCTTCAGTTAGGCTCCAAGGGTTTTTGCCATCCACCGCAATATCAATCGTCCCGGCGGAGAAAGTGTTGCCGGTAGCGGTTTCGGAATCGGTGAATTGGGCCCACGTGCCCGCACCGACCGCGGCCAATACCGCGCCGATCGTTAAGACGCTCGATAATATTTTCTTGTTCATATCTTTTTCACCTCCTCTCACAAGGAATCTTAGTGAATTCTCAAGCTCATAGTGGTTTGAGTGTCTGCTTGCGAGAAGTTAGAATACAAGAACCGATATTAGATTGGTCTTTAGTGAGTGGGGCTATCCGCATAATGTCAACTACTACCGAAGAATATTTAGTGGCGATGCGCATAATCAACCTGCACCAACGCTTACGACCTACACGATAATCCTCTTTAGGAAATCTTGTCAAGGGCTAGCAACTTATAGCTCCACCTTCCCTCTTTGTTTATTAAAGCTCCTAAATGCCAAAATTAGGTCTTGACAGTTTACTATAAGGAGGGTTACCCTAGAAAAAACCGCTAGGTATTACCTCTATGACTTTTAGTGTGATTACTCGATATTGCCAAATTCGTGTTTTGTGTTTGCCCAAGCCAACCTGTTGTTGGTAAAGGGAAAATAGGGTTGTCCGCCTTCCCCTGCACCGGCCGGTGCAGGGTTCGGAGGACGCAAGGAGTCGTAAATTCGTTTCGCTCATTAACGATTCCTAGCGAAAGGAGGTGATAAGAAATGAAAAGAATTATTTCTACAGCCGCCTCAGTGGCGATGCTTTTGTCCTCGGTCTCTCCAGTAGCCGCTCGTCGCTCTATCGGGGGAAGCGAGGCGATCAACTATGACACCGGCCGCCGTTCCATCAACGTGGCCGTGGAAGTCGAGGCTGATGTGGTTTTGGTGCGCAACGCCAATATGTCCATGGGAGCCTCTACTACCACTATGTCGGGTGCCAACAGTGGGGCTAACACCTCCTCTGGCAACGACGATGGCGCTGGCATTACCAGCCAGGCAGCCACCTCTGGTGCCATGTCCGATTCTTTAGTTAATGCTTCGGACACCTACATTGAGGAGCCGGCCTGCGATCGCTGTGATCGCACCGCCGCTCGCAACATCGAGACCGGTCGTGGATCTACCAACATCGCCGTAGCGGCCGATGTGGATGTGGTCGCGGTTAGCAATGCCAACATGGCTATGTGCACCTCGACGACCACTATGTCTGGCGCCAACAGTGGCGCTAACACCGCCAGCGGCAACGATGATGGAGCTTCCATTAACGCTGGTCCAGCCACATCGTCAGCGAGTGCTGTCACTACAGTGAATAGCAACGTTACGAGAGTGATTCGCTAAGACCAAATGACTCGACGGGGGTGGGCTCACCGTCAGGAGCCGCCCCCGGGCGAGCAACTGGACTAGTTGCCAGTTGTCAGCTGCCAGTAGCCAGTTGGGGAGCTAACTACTAGTAGCTAACAGCTAGCAGCCAATAGCTAATAGCAATTTAGGGGAGTCTTGTTGAATGTGGCGTCTTAAAAACAGGAAACGGGTAACCAGCCTTCTTTTGGCCTTCAGTCTGCTGTGGCAAACGACGGCCGTGCCCTTGGTTTTGGCTCAAGAGGAAGCCGGGCTTCCTGGTAATGAGGAGACTGTTAATCAAGAGCAGGCGGCCACCGCGATAGAGGAGGAGCCGGCCTCCACTGGATCGGAAACAACTGCTGACGAAGCACCCCCAACCGAAACGGCAGCTGACCAGTCGGGTGAGCCTAGTGGGGAAGAGGAAGCGGTTCCCCCGGCCTGCTTGGAGGATTGTCCTTCGGTGGAGGCTACTAATGAGGACACAGGCGCAGGCTCGCAGAATCAGTCCCAGGCCGAGGGGAGTGAGGAAGTGACGGTCACCAACGAGAACGCAGCGGAGGTAACTACTGAGGTAGGGGCCGAGGCGGACAGCGGTGGCAACCAGGCCAACAAGAATGACGATGATGTCGATATTAACACTCAGGAAGCGACGGCTTCGGCCCAGCTAGCCAGCGAAGTTAACACTAACTTGACTGGGGTAGGGGGTTCGGCTCCGGGGGCGGTGGCCAACAATCAGAATACCGGAGCGGAGTCAGTGAACGAAGCCACGGCTTCAGCTAGCCTAGAGGTGGTTGTGGCTAACCAGAACGAAGCGGAGGTTAACACCGAGGTGGGGGCCGAAGCCGGCTCGGGTAATAACGAGGCCAGCAAGAACGATGGTGATGTCACCATTACCACCGGTGGGGCCCAGGCTTTGGTGAATGTGATTAACTTTGTCAACACCAACATTACCGGCCTGACTTGGGAAGAGTTGATTTGGAACCTGTTCGGTTCAAGCAGCGAGGATGTTAACTTAATCGAAGCTTTCGCCGCCCTTTTGGCGCAGAGCCTGGACCCTGGCGCTTTGGCTATCAATCAGGCCACAGGCGAGGGCTCTACTAATACAGCCACGGCTGACGCTTCCTTGGGGTTGACAGTGACTAACCAGAATAGTGGCTCCTTGACTAATACTATTTCCGCCGAAGCTAGCACTGGTGGCAACACGGCTGCCGCCAACGATGGTGATGTGGCCATCAACACGGGCGATGCTTTGGCGATCGTTAACCTGCTCAACTTTTTTAACACTAATCTCACCGGTTCCCAATTTTTGGTAGCTCTGATTAATATTTTTGGCCTGTGGGAAGGGGATTTGATTCTACCGGCTCCTGGGGTCCTGGAAGCTCCGGGGGGCGCCGGGGGGACTGCGGCAGTCAACGCCGAGACGGGGGCAGACTCTACCAATACGGCCGCGGCCGCGGCCACCCAAACCACGGCGGTCACCAACACTAACCAATCGGAAGTGACCAGTAATGTCACCACGACCGCCGACAGCGGCGGCAACCAGGCTTCCAAGAATGATGGCGATGTCACTATTGAGACTGGCCCTACCTTGGCGGATGCCATTACCCTGAACTTTATTAATACTAATTTAGTCGGCAATAACTTTATCTTTTTGTTAATCAATAACTTGGGCCACTGGACGGGCTTGATGATCGGCTGGTTATGCGGCACCGAGCCGGCTTCTGACTCCCTAGTCACTACTTACGAAGCTGATATTGACTCCACTTGCCCGGATTGCCCGGCCGCGGCGGCCATCAACTCGCAAACCGGGGCTGGTTCCACCAACGAAGCTCAAGCTACCGCTACGCAGGCCTTGGCGGTTACCAACGATAACCAGGCCGCAATCACTAACAACGTGACTGCTACTGCCACCACGGGTGGGAACACGGCCAACAGTAATGACGGGGATGTCTCTATTACGACCGGTTCGGCCACGGCCTTAGCTAGTATCATCAACTTCGTTAACACTAATGTCACCGGGAGTCGCTTTTTGTTCGGGATCGTCAATATCTTTGGCAGCTGGACGGGCGATCTTATTTTTGGCTCCCCAGATTTGACCGTGGCTATTGATGACTACCAAGAAGAAGTCGACGAGGGTCAGGTTTTAGAGTACCTCGTCACTTACCGCAACATAGGTTTGGCACCAGCGGTCAATAGTCTGGTGACCGTGACGCTTCCGGAAGGAGTTATTTACCAAGGTGATACCACAGGCACCTCCCCCTTAGGCTCGGGGCAGACCTGGGCCTGGTTGCTGGCGGGGTTGGGAACGGGTGAGGCGGCCAGCTTTACTGTTTTGGCTTTGGTGCCGGAGGGCCGGGATCCAGGATCGTACGATTTAACTGCCTCGGCTTCTGTGGCTACCCGAGCCACCGAATGTGACCTGACCAATAATCAGGATAGTGATTTAACCAAACTCGTAGTCCCCCAGCCGGGAGTCCCCGATGAGCCTCAGCCACCCGAGGAACCGACACCCCCTGGTGATGAACCCAACCCCCCAGGGCCCGAGCCTACTCCTGGTGATGAGCCTAGCCCAGGGGCAGAGCCGCAAGGCGTCTCGGAGCCAGCCGGTGACCCTCTCTCCATCTACAAGTTCAACGATAGCGGAGGAGCAGCCAAGCACCGGGGGGATCAGGTAACCTTCACGGTCGTTCTGACTAACAATTCTGACCGACCCATGTATGCGGTAGTGGTACGCGATTATCTAGAGGATCCTTTGGGGGTGCGGATTCGGGAGCAAAGTTGGGATTTGGGAACTGTGGCGGTGGGGGAGGAGATTACTATGAACTACACTATTGAGTTTAGCCAGGAGGCGCCTTTGGGAACCTACACTAACTACGCTCAGGCTACTGGCCGGGACGCTGATGGGGTCAACCGGCAGTCGGCTTTGGTGTCTTCCTCTGTCTCGTTGGAGCTTAGAGGGGCGGTCATTGCCGCCGCCGGCCCAGTGGGTGGGGAGGTGCTGGGAGCGGCTACTTCTTTGCCAGCCACTGGGGCCGACGCCTGGCGGCTGCTGGCGGCGGGTTTGTGCCTAGTTCTGGCCGGTTTGATACTCCGCTGGGGTTTTCCCCCATCAACTAAAGCTAAAGTAGAGGTCCGACCTCTCATTTCCCTTACCTAAAGGATTTTAGAGGTCGGACCTCTAAAAGAGGGTAACAAAAAGGCCCCCCGAAGGGGGCCTTTTTTGGTGTTTAGTCAAATGACAGTTTACTCAGACTGTTTCATTTCCTGAAAACACTCCCGGCAATAAACAGGGCGATCTCCCTTCGGTTCGAAGGGCACTTCGCACTCTTTACCGCACTTGGCGCAAACGGCCGGGAAACTTCGCCTTTCATCGCGGCGATTGTTGGTACGACGGGCTTGACGACAAGCAGGACACCGGACGGGGGCGTTTTCATAGCCCTTTTCCTGGTAGAACTGCTGCTCATCAGCTGTCCAAACAAACGTCTGACCGCAATCTCGGCAAGTTAGTTCTTGATCGGTGAAAGCCACCTTAGATTCACCTCCTTACAAATCAAGCCAGGCTCGACTTTCAAGCCAGGCTCGATACCTTGGGATCTTCTTTGAACCTAAGGTGCCTGTGGAGAGTAAACCAAGGACCCTCGAAGTTCGCGAAGGATATCCGGGCCCCTTTTTACCACTAATTGTCTGCAAAAGCAAGGACTTTTTACAAAGCCCGCTTTCTAAAGAGTGCGCTAAAATAGCTTCGGCTACCCCCTCTTTCTAAGGATTGCTGGTAAGTCAACCCCAATTGGCCGAGGATTTTTTTATACTCGTCTCTGGTCATAAGGTATTGGGGGTTTCGTAATCGGTCTGGGTTTACCCGTTGAAGGCTTTCGAGGGAACCTCGGGGGATGGTCTCTAAATAGAAGTATTTTCGACTAACTCGAGCTAGCTCGGCCATAGCCACTTTAGCCTCTTTTTTGGGGAGGTAGTACAAGACATCTATGGAGACGACCAAGTCAAAGGACTGATCTGGGAAAGGCAAGCGACGGGCGTCCGCTTTAGTAGTCCACTTTTTGGCTGGAGAGTGCCGAAGGCAGTAGGGGGAGATTTCGGTGCCCCAGGCTTCGTAGCCTAGGTCTCTAAATCCCAAGACCACTCCCCCCAGGCCGCAGCCTACATCAAGGACTTTCCAGCTGGGGTTGGCTTTGACCGTCTTGGCCAACCGCTGGGCCAAGGCCAAGCCTTCTTGCCGAAAGCGCTCTGTGTAGTTGTCGTAGGCGCCGGTTGTGTAGTAGTCGTAGTCAAATTTTGCTTGCAAGGGGGCTTTAACCCTTTTCATACTTGAAAAGGGGCAGGGCTTCGAACCATTGGTCCTTCCATCCGTAGCCGATTTCTAAAAAGTCCATTTTTTTCATGCCTAAGCTCAGAGCATCTTCGACTTCGTAGAGGTTAACAAAGTTGCCAATACCTGGAAAGCTGGCTACATCATAGCCGCACTTGAGGGGTAGGTAGCAATCCTTGTAAAGAGCAATTAGATCGACCCCGGCGACGCGGCCGCCAATCTTAACGGTGAGCATCCTTACCTGGTACTCGTTCCCTTTTTGGCCGCGGCGAATCACCTCGCGAAAAGTTTCTACTCGACGGGGGTCCTCCCAGTCGGCATCTTCGCCCTTCTGGTGAAAGCGATCCAAGCTTAACTGGACCAAATAGTCAAAGTCAGAAAAGTGATTAACGATAATTTCTGGGTGCAGAGCTTCGATGTCTCGCTTGGCTCTTTTAAGACTTTTGCGCTTGACGCGCTTGAAAGTGGCTAAATAGTCATCAAGGGAGTTTACCCCCTCGAGGTTGAGGATGTATTTAGGATCGTCCATCTTAAAATCTAGGTAGTCCCGAGCCCAAAATACCGTGTCTAGGGAAATGGCGTTGAGCAAAAGCGGCTGGGGGGCTAGGGATAAAAGAATAGGCGTGTAGAGAGGGTCTTTGACAAAGAAAGTGGTTTCTTCTTGCCACCAGCTACCAAACCAAAAATACTTTCCCCGGTCACCCCTATCCTTTTCGTACTGCAGGGGAAGCAGTCCCAAATTCTCTCCGTTTTTAAGAACGATAAAGTGCAGTCGAGGTTGGTAGCCATGGTAAAAAGAGGCGCGAAAATCCCAGGTGTCAAACAGATTGTTGTAGGGGCTAAATTCTTGCCAAAGCTGACGGCAGCGGTCCAAATCGCTGACTACCTCGTAATGCAGAGACTTGATAAGAAAAAGGTGACCGTTGGCTCGGTAATATTTTTTAAGGGGAGGAGGAATTACTCTTTGGTACCGACTGGGGTAGAGGGGTCGACCATTTTCGGTGACCAAAAAAGAACCCGTTTCCCTAAGGGTTCCTGCACCGGGAGGCTTATCGTCCTCTGCCTCAACTTCGATTTTAGTGGACAGGTTTTCTTTCATTTTAGTTCATAAAAATTCTAGCTTTATTCCTGTTTTTGTCAAGAATAATTTTTTAAAAGTCTTTTCCTCTAGACCGTCAGATGGCCCGATGTTAAGATGAACAGCATGCACTGGATGTCTGATTACGTTCTGCCTCATCCGGAGCGTCAGTCTCGCGGAAAGCTTTTGTCCCCTCCGGCTCTTGTTACTTATTCCCTTTTTTTGCTGGCCCTTCTTTTTTCTACTAGGCTGTTGGCTTATCGCCTGCCGGGAGTGCTTGGCTACGCTACCAACATAAACCTCGAGGATCTTTTGCGGGCCGTCAATCAAAAACGGGAAGAAAATGGGGCTTCCCAAGTTCGGTTGGACCCGGTCTTGTGCGAGGTGGCCAGACTGAAGGCCGAGGATATGTTTGCTAAAAACTACTGGGCTCACGTTTCTCCCGACGGGGTTCAGCCCTGGGCTTTTTTTTCCAAAGTTGGCTATGATTACCTGTACGCTGGGGAGAACTTGGCCAAAGATTTCCAAGACTCCTCAGCGGTGGTGGAAGCTTGGATGAATTCGACTTCCCATCGGAGCAATCTTTTAAGTACCAAGTATATGGATATGGGTTTGGCGGTGGTTAACGGCACCCTCGACGGCTACGAAACAACTTTGGTGGTTCAAGAATTTGGGCGTCGCAAGGTGGAACCGGCCTTAGCTACTTTGCCGCAGGCTCAGGCGGCCACGGTCGAAAGTCCGGTGGCTGAACCTGCCCCAGCCCCAGCTGCCCCACCTCCTTCGCTCGTGACCGAAGAGGAGCCGGTAGGGAAGCAACAGGAAAAGACGGTGCCAGTGGTGGTGGCGCCGGGAGAAGTAGGGAATCCTTCCGTGCCGGTGGCGGAGGAATGGGCACCGACTCCTACTTCAGTGGTATCCTTACCAAAGGTGGACGTTTTTGCCGCTTCCAAAGCCATCGCTTTGCTTTTGGCAGGCTTTCTGGCGGGGCTGTTTTTGCTAGATGGCTGGTATGTGTGGCGGCAGGGTTTTGTGCCCCGCCTCTCGGGGCACACTCTGGCTCACTTGGGTTTGCTGGTTTTGGCGATGTTGGGGATTTGGTATGTTAATGCTGGAGTAGTACTGTAATATGACCAAGAAACAGCACTTGTATCAATATTTAATTCTAGCCTTGATCTTTAGCGCCGGAGCCTTGGGCTTTTGGCGCTTTCGGGTCCACCCCGGCTTGCAGTTTTTGGATATTTTTTTGGTAGTGCTCGGCTATTGGATTTGGGGTTTGGTTCACCATTACAAAGAGCACCGGCTGCGGGCGGAAATCGTGGTGGAATACTTGCTGGTCGGGCTCGCCGTTCTGGCCATCTTCTTTTTGGTTCTTTTCTACCGCTAGCCGAGTTCCAGCGGAAAAAAACGCTAATTTATAGTTTTTTTGGGCTTACCCTTGGAAAAGCTAGCGGATAACCAAAAGGGCCGTATTGCTGGTTCCGTCGTCTAGGCTAATCTTTATTTGCCAATTTCCTGGAGCCAAATTGTCGGTTTTTAGATTGAACAAATACTGATCCCCCGCCAGGCGGAAAAGGTTGCCCTCGTTAGAATTGCCGGCGGCCTCTCCGGGTACTTCCACTCCCTCGCTACTAATCAAAAACACCCTGGCTACGGCCGTGAGGATCGGTTCGTTGTTTGCATCAAGAAGTTGGAATTTGAGGGGAATGGTGCTGCCGGCTTTATTCCCTTTGCCTTGATCGAATGGCGACAGCAGCCCCCCAAACCCATAGACCACTTGGTAATGATTAGTCTTTTCTGTAGAGTTACCCGCTTTATCGGTAGCGGAAACGGTAAAGGTCTTCTCTCCGGCGGTGCTGGTATCCACTAATTGACCGTTGTCCACAGTCCCAGAAGATGCGGCCAACCCGGAAAGGGAATCCACCGCTTCCCAATTAGCCAAGACCTCGGCGTTGAGCAGGTACTCTCCCTCGACCGGGGCGACAATGCTTATTACCGGGGGCGTTTTGTCGATATTAATTCCAGTGAGTTCAAAAGAAGCGGTGTTTCCGGCTTTGTCGGTGGCTGTGCCGGTAACGGATTGATTGGCACCTTCAGTGTTAACGATTACCGCGGGGCTGCAAGAGGCTACCCCAGACAGATCATCGGTGCAGGTAAAGGCGACAGTAACATCGCTATTGTTCCAGCCTTCGCTGTTAGGTTCGGGGGTGCGGGTAGCACCAATCGTCGGGGGTGTTCTGTCGATTTTAATCGCCGCTTGTTTGGTTTTTTCTCTGTCGCCGTTGGTGTCGGTGGAGCGGTAAAAAACGGTTATTTCGCCCTCCTCGGTGATGGCGAAAGGAGTTGAGTAGGTCATCCAGGCGACCTCGTCGAAGCTGTACTCGGTTTGGGCAATGGCGTTATTGTCGGTGGCAGTTAGAGTGACCATCACTTCGGATTTAAACCAGCCGTCCAGACCCTCTTCGCCGGCAAAACTGATAGTGGTTTTTGGCAACCAGCCGTTTTCTATTGTCCAGGGCAGGTTGTCCGAGACAGTGGGAATAACGATATAGGGGAGGTCAACAAAGCCGTCGCTGTCGGCATCCGGCGTGGTCCAATCGGACCAGAAGTTGCCGCCGTCGGGGAGGGGCAGGTTCATCAGAGGAGTAGCAGAGATTATTTCTGCCTGCTTGATGTTGGACAAGAAATTATTGTTGTAAACTTTGTTGCCGGTAAAAAACCGATTTCCAATCCCGATTTGATTTTGGGACAGGGTGTTGTTTCTGACTAGGCTGTTTGGGCCGTACATATAAATGCCGTAATAATTATTGTGAGCAGTATTGCCGGTTAAAACAGTGGCGTCAGCATTAAAATAGTAACCGTAGTAGTTTTCCGAAGACTCGTTTTCTCTCATAGCGTTTTCTTTGCAAGTTCCCAGCCGGCAGCCGCCCAAGGGTGAAAGCAGGATGCCGTACCGCGAGACAGAGGTCTCATTATTGAGATATTGGTTTTGGTAAGAATACTGGCCGTAGATATTGACGTAGTTGTTCTCTGCTTTGATGTTTTCTACTTTGCAGCCGACTCCCTGGTGGAGGTAAACCCCGGCAAAATTATCTCTTAAGTCAAGATTTTTCACCGTGACATTGGTGCAGTTTATGCAATAAACCGTGCCGGCGTTGGTGCTTTCGTCGATAGTGACGCCATTAGCGTCGGCTAGGTAATAAATTGGCCGGCCATCAACGGTATTGCTGGTGTCGATATTATTGCGCAGGGCAACTGTGCTCCAACTAAAAAGAGCAAAATTGAAACCGTTATTATTAGAAATGGTATTTCCGGTGAGGGTGTTGTTTCCTAAATTAGGAAATTGCTGGTCAAAAAGAAGAGCTATGCCATAATGGTCATTTTCTTTAGTTGATAAAATCGCGTTTTCGTAAGCATTATTGTTGCTTAAGGTGTTGCCAACAGAATTGTTTAGCAGAATGCCGTTATAGTTGTTGTGGTGGGCTTCGTTATTTTCCAGGGTGTTGTTGTTGGATTTGTTAAGATAAAAGCCATTTTCGTTGCCGCTTAAGTTATTGCTGGAAAGAGCATTGTGGTGAGAATTCTCTAGGGAAATTCCGGCGTCGTTATTCGTTAGGGAAGTTAAGCCGGAAAGATTATTGTAATCGGAATTAAGAAGATAAATCCCGTATTTATTTCCTTGGGAAGTGATATTGCTTAAGTTTGAATAAGTAGATTTTAAAAGATACAAGCCATTGTTTCTTTTGGTTGCCGAACCTTCAACAGAGATGTTATTGATGTTGGCTCCGCTTACTCCGCAGACAACCAGTTGGGAGTAATTGCCGCCACTGATGGTTCCGGAAGCGTTGAAAAAGCCGATCGGCCGGCCGCCGGAACCGGTGTTGCCGGTGATAGTTTGACTGCAGTGGGAAACGAAAGTGGCGTTTAAATAGATATCATGAGGGTCGTTTTCTGCAAGGGTATTGTTCTGGACGACGCTGCCGTTGCCATTGTTAAAATAAATACCGGTGTTTTTGTTAGCGTTGATGGTGTTTCCGGTAAGAGTGACGTACCCAGTCGGGCCAATTTTGATTCCCGAATCCCAGTTATCGTTAATCGTATTGTTAGTAAAAGTATTGAAAGCGGAATTGACATCCACCCCAGGCATCTTGTAGGTAGTAGCGTAATTACCGTTGCCGGAGATGGTGTTGCCGGAAAAGGTGTTGTTGGTGCTGTTGGAAACTAGGGAAATGCCGGCCCCGAGGTTATTGATAACGGCGTTGCCGATGAAAGAGCTGTTTTTGACATTATAGTTAAGGTTAATGCCTTGGTACCGGTTTTCTTTGATGGTGTTGTTGGTGATAGTGACCCCGGAGACATTGCTGTAAAGGTAAAGGCCGGTAGAGCAGTTTTTGATGGTTAGGTTTTTGACGGTGATGTTGTTGCGGTTGCTGATGGCAACTCCGTAAGCAGAAGTGCCCGCGGAGATGGTGTAACCATTGCCGTTCAAGGTAACTCCGGTGCCAGTGATGTAAATTGTTTCATTAACATTTTTAGTAAGGGTGCAGGTTAAAGTAGAGTTATTCCAGGTGCCGATTAAGGGACAATCGCGGCCGGTGGCACTGGCGTCAATAGTTTTGGTGCTGGGTTTAGTTTGCAAAAAAACGTGGTGGGGTGCGGTTAGATCTTGGGTAAATTCCAATCTTCCCGAACTATCGGTGGTCAGAGCCTCGTAATTTTCGTAGCCGTCTTGATACTTGTGGTAGGTGATATTGGACGGCAGTTGGCTTAAAAAAACGGTAGTGAGGAAAGCCGTGGAGCTGGGCTCAAAGTCAAAAGTAATTATTTCCGGGACGGACTCGATTCTGACGGTTACTTCCGTGGCGGTTTCCACCACCAAGTCTTGGTAGGGGCTATCCTTGATTTCAAAGTGAACGCCGGTTCCAGAAAGATGACCGGGGACGGACGAGTTGCCTTCAGAGGGGTAAGCAGAGGGATCTGTGAGCTCTTCACCTGGATTGTCCACGGCATAGGCTGGGGCGGCTGGCTGGGTGAAGGCAGCTGTCCAGATAATGGTAGCCAAGGTTAGAAAAGACAAGATCTGGGCTCGTTTAGCGCTGATTTTTGTCATATAGCAATTGTTAATATAACATGTTGGATCGGGTGTCAACCCCTTTTTTATAACTATCAGGTGGGGGGAAGGGGAGAGGGCTCAATCTCTCGCCACGGTTGAACTCTTAAAACTAGCGGAGAGTTGCTTCTCTTTCGGGAAGAGTGCCTTCGTAGGTCAGCTGATCTTCGGTAAAATAGGCTTTCTTGGCGTGAAAGCCCTGGATATTTGCTAATCGACTGTTAATGAAGTCAATAATCAGCTGTCTTTTGTTACTCACACTGGAAATTTCGCCGACAAGCTCGCTAAAATCTGCCGCATAAACCGCAGGGATAACTTGGCGGTTGAAGGCCAGAATTGGGCCGAGCGGGATGGGCACGCGGCCAATTTCCAGTTTTTGCGGTTCAAAGATGCCCACGTTATTATCGACAAGACTGGCTCTGCCCTTGAGGTAAAACACCGGATCGGGGGGCAAAAACTTCATCACAAAATCCACCGCGACTTTGGGGGCATCGAAAGTGGCGGCGTAGGTGGGAATCCGGCTTTTAACTAATTGTCCGGAGATCTCGCCGGAGCCGTCGGCGTTGAATTTAACTTGGACATTTTTGTAGGGGTAATAAACTCCAGGCCTATTGTTCATAATGGCGGTAATTTCCGCCGAGGAAAATTCTGCTTTCACTTCCTGGCTGCCAAAGGTTTGCCAACTGTCTTCGGGGCGGGTGTTAGCAGGGAGAGTTTCCAAGATTACTCCGCCTTTGGCTCGGCCTGACTGAAGGTCCTCTTGGGTGTAGGTGACGCCCAGATCTCGCGGGGTGCTGACTCGAAAGTAAAAGTACCCCCCAGCCAAAGCAAAAACTACCAAAAGAAAGAAACCGAGGAATATTTTTAAGAGTGTCTTCATGAGAAGAGGTTAGCAGAAAGTTTGGCGGTTGTAAATTTGCCGCAAAAGTGGTATATTATAGCCGAAGCCTTGAATAAGGGCTTGCTCCCAGGAATTAGCCTGCGGGAAAGGAGAAGACGCTGGTGGGCCCTACCCACCTTAGTGGGGAGAGACCTGGAGGCTATGCCTGCCAGTCTATTGGGTCAGGTCCAGTGGAACCAACCACCTCGTGGGCTAATTTCTGGGAGAACCTATTTCTATGGATGTCATAATTCCTCTCGCCGGTCGCGGCACCAGACTTCGTCCCCATACTTATTCCAAACCCAAACCACTGGTCAAAGTGGCCGGCAAGACCATACTTGGTCAATTAATCAACCAATTAGCCCCCTATCATCCTAAAAATATTATTTTTGTCACTCGCGAGATGGAAGATTTGGTGAAGACCTATGTGCAAGAGTTTGTGCCCGAAGGTTTCACTTTTACCCCTCACTATGCTACCCAAGAAGAGCCTTTAGGGCAAGCCCACGCTCTCTGGTTGGCCAAAGATTTCCTCACCGACGATTTTCTGGTTTTGTGGTCAGATACCTTGTTTGAAGTTGACGCCGGGGTGTTTGCCGATTTAGAGGAGGCCGAGGCGACCATTGGAGTGATGCCGGTGGAAGATGTTTCTCGTTTTGCCAAAATTGGCGTGGACAAAAAGGGCTATATCACTTCCTATGTCGAGAAGCCTCCTGGGGGCGGTCCGGGACTGGCCTCAATGGGGGCTTATTTTTTCAAGAAATCCGGTCATCTTTTTGAATACATCGAGAAAATTATGAAGGAGAAGCAACAAACCAAAGGGGAGTTTTACTTGGCCGACGCCTTGGCGTTGATGGTTAAGGAAGGTTTAAAACTGAAGACCTTTCAGGTGAAAGTGTGGAAAGATTGTGGGACGATCGAGGCGCTTTTGGACTCCAATAAGTACCTACTGGAAAAAGCGGGCACGGTGAACCACGGCGAGGTGCAGGACTCGGTTTTAATTCCGCCGGTTTATTTGGAAAAGGGTAGTAAAGTTATTTCTTCGGTGGTGGGGCCGGATGTTTCCGTGGCTTCTGGTTGCACTATCAAAGGTTCGGTCATTCGTGATTCTATTTTGGATGAGGAGGCTTACATTGAAAACGCAGCCTTGGAAAAGTCCCTGATTGGCAAAAAGGCGCTGGTGAGGGATAATATCCGACGGCTGAACGTCTCCGATGATTCGGAAATTGATTTCGAATGAAGTACCAAATTCCAAGCACCAATAAACAAACAAATTCAAAACTCAAAGCTCAAAAGTCAAAACTAAGTCGGCGTTTCAGTCCTAGTTCTCGTTAACGCTCGAACCATAAAAATTGTATAACTTTTGAATTTTGATTTTTGGAATTTAGATATTATTTGGTTATTGGAATTTGGTGCTTGGTGCTTAAGGAAGGTTAATAAAAAGTGAGGATTGTCTTAATCTCTCCTACCTACAACGAACGCGAGAATGTCGGTCCGGTGATCGAGGCCTTGGAAGAGGTTTTTAAAAAAACTCCCCAGCATGATCTGCACATTTTGATTGTGGACGGTAATTCCCCTGACGGCACGGCCGAGGTGGTGCGGGAGAAGGCGCAAAAATATCCCAATGTTCATCTCTTTTTGGAAAAGAAAAAAGCGGGTTTGGGGGCGGCGTACCTGTTTGGTATGGACGAAGCTTTTAATCGGATGGGGGCGGACGCCATTTTGGAATTTGACTGCGATTTTTCCCACGATCCCCAAAAAGTTCCGGAGTTTTTAGCCAAACTTGAAGAAGGCGCGGATATCGTGATCGGCGCTCGGTATATGAAAGGCGGTTCGATTCCCACCGATTGGGGCTGGCACCGCAAGCTTTTAAGTGTTTGCGGAAATCTTTTTATTCGCGTAATGATGCTTCGACTGGATGTTTATGATTGGACCACAGGGTATCGAGGCGTGAAAAAGTGGTTGTACGAGGCAATTAAAGATGAGATGACGGATTTTCGGGGCTACACTTTTCAGATTTCCTTTTTGCACAAATCTCTTCAGCACGGAGCCAAAGTTGGCCAGGTGCCGATTAATTTTGTGGATCGCAAATATGGCCAATCGAAGATGGGGCCGGAGTACATCAAAAACGCTCTGCTCTTTGTGGTGCGCACCAGGTTAACCGATCTTTGGCGTTGGCAATTTTTTCGGGTTTGTTTAGTTGGTGGTGTCGGCTTTGTTGTCCAAACAATTCTCTTTTGGTTTCTCAAATGGGTGGGGCATTTCTCCTCCACTTTGGCGGTCGTGGTGAGTGGAGAAGCGGCGATTGCCAGTAATTTTATTCTAAATAACTTGTGGACTTTTCGGGACCGAAGATTGGAAGGAGGTCAGATCCTACCAAAATTTATCCAGTTTAATTTCGTTTCCTGCGGCTCCTTAATCATTCAAGGAGCCACAATGTTTTTTGGGGAGAGGATCATTGGCCAAGGTTTTTGGGCCACCAACGCTCTTTTGATAACGGGAATTCTGCTAGGGCTGGTTTGGAATTTTACTCTCTACAAGAAGGTTATTTGGAAGAACTCTCGGGTCGAGCCCGCTCCGGGCCCTGAGGCAGAAAGCACCAAATGACAAGGAGCATCAAGCCCCGTAAAATTCTTAGTGAGCTGAAAGCGAAGTCAGAATTTCGGGATAAGTACCGAAATCTAAGTTCAAAATAGTCAAACAAGGTTTTGAATTTTGGATATTTGAATTTGGAATTTATTTGGTTATTGGAATTTGGTGCTTGGAATTTTATTTAAATTAGTTATGTCTTATCTTTCTGTCGTCATCCCGGCCTACAACGAAGAAAATAATCTCCGCCAAACTTTGGCTTCGATAGAGGATTTTCTGGCCAGCGTCGGTTGGGACTATGAGGTGCTTATTGTCGACGATGGCAGCCGCGACCGAACCGTAGAGGTGGCTGAGAAGTACATTGAGGGTAAGCGCCCCTTTCGCCTATTAAAAAACCCCCATCGAGGCAAAGCTTACGCCGTCAAGACCGGTATGCTGGCGGCCGAAGGGGAATATGTTCTTTTTTCTGATGCGGACTTAGCCACTCCTATCAAGGAGGTCCGCCGGCTGCTGCTGTGGCTGACGGATCATGATTTTGATTTGGCTATTGCCTCTCGCGAGGGCATTGGCGCTCGGAGAGAAGGCGAGCCCTTCTACCGTCACCTGATGGGGCGGGTTTTTAATCGCTTGGTCCAGTCCCTGGCTTTGCGCGGCATCGAGGATTCTCAGTGCGGGTTCAAACTCTTTAAGAGGGAGGCCGCCCAAAAGATTTTCACTCGTCTTTATGTGTACGGGGGTGAAGGGAATGAGATTAAGCACGCTTACACCGGGGCCTTTGATGTCGAGGTGCTGTTTTTGGCTCGGAAGTATGGTTACCGCGTCAAAGATGTGCCGGTGGAGTGGTCTTTTGTAAAGACCCCGAGGGTTAACGCCCTGAGGGATTCCGTCAAGATGTTTCGGGATGTGGTGATGATTCGCTGGGCCGACCTGCGGGGTCGGTATGGAAACATTGATCACCTTGCACCTTAGGCAATCCCCGCCTATAATTTCAGCTAATGAATAGAGCTGTACCTTTCCTGGTTATACTAATGCTAGCCGGGGGTTTGGGAGTGGTTTTTTTCTACCCCCGTTCCTCTGGTCTTTCGCTTCCCCTATCCCCGAGTCCCGCTTACGAGTCGGTACCAGAAAATCTAGAAGCAGAAGGGCTAAACGGCTCTGCTGATAACCCTCAGCCGGCTCAGAGCTTAACACCTACTGAGTTGGGACTGGTTGATGTCTCTTCGGAAGCGGGTGATGCTTCTTCTTCAGAAGAGCCTCAGTTGCAGGTGGCCCAAACTCCTTCTGATGAAGTTAAGGAGTTTCTTTTGGCAGTGCGGGAAGTAACTGATCAAGTCCAGCTGAGCTCAGAGGAGGTAACGGCTTTGAATGATTACTTTGCCAATGAGACGCTCATCCCTGAGGACTTATTAACTACCATGGTTGAGAAGGTTAATCTAGGAGCTGGGCTAGTGGGAGCCCTTTCAGATATTGAAGAAATAGCTGAAATCAAGAAACTGCTCTTGGCCTATTATCAGGGGAGTGGAGATTTTTTGGCAGCTTACCAGCAGCAAGGTGGCCAAAGCGAGCCTAGAAACCTTAAGGACATTTACCGCCAGGCAGTCAATCAGGGTTTAGAGGCGGATAACTTGCGCCTCACTCTCCATCAGAGCTATGGTTTAGGGCGTCTTTAGGGCCCTCCCCCTCTTCCCGGCCTTTGATAATAAAAGCCTTCCTAGCTGCCAGAGGCTGACTAAGGCCGCTAAACTTATTAAGGAGGTTCCTAGTGAGTAAATTCTTTGAGGCCAGAATTCGACGACCAGCTCCAACTTTTGATCCTTCCCGTAATCTTGTGGACTCAGACGCCAACCATTGGCAAGACCGTTGGCCGCAAAATGTTCACTGGCCAAAGAAGGGGGTTGATTGAGTAAACCGCGGCTAGTTTGGGGTAAGTAAAGAACCCATCCTGGGTGAAACGATTGGGCAAAAACTAAGTCCCACTCTTCTTCTTTGGGTAGGGTCTCAAGGGAAACTCGGTATTTGGCCGGGCCAATTTTTTCGTAACTGAGCCTAGGCGGGGGGGTGACCTCGGTTTCGGTCAGAAGACTCTTTTGCGTGAGGAAGATAGGTACTTCCAGGGGGATAGGGTTGACTATGACATCGGTGATGGCTAAGGAAGCCGAAGGGTGGTTATTTCTGAAAACCAGCCAGGCTGCCGTGGCGAAATTTCCGGAAGCCACTTGAAGACTCACACTTGTTGGAGCATCAATACTCCCTTTCAGAGACTGTTGGCTGGAGATTTGAGTTAGTTTAGGAAGTTCTTGAACATCAAGGTATCTTTGGGGCTGGTCGGCGTTTTCCCAATCGACTACTTCTTCTAGGAGGAACAAACCAGGCTCGCCTTGGTAGGTGACAGTAACCTCGTATCTTGTGGCTGGCTGCCAAGGTTTAGGATTGACATAGTAGATCGGTTCCGGGCTTTTCCCAACCAAGCCCTGCCAGTCAGGGGGCGGCTCTTCTTCCGGTAGAAGCTTGTTAACCTCTTCTTGGGCTATTTCCATCTCTAAAGTAAAGTCTACTCCTAGCTGAAGGCGCCCTTCTTCTAGTTGGAGTGTTCCTAGGTTTTGCCAGTCAGCATACCGGTCTTCTGTCTGCGGGGCGGTTAAGGAGTGCTTGCCGAGTCGGATCTGGGAAACGGCGGGTGCTTGGGGAGGAAGGTAGAGGTTGTAGGTTCCAGAGCGAGGGACAACCACCCCCTCTTGGTAATCTTTCTTCTGGGTAGCTACCACCGAAATAACTAGGGGGTCGTCAGGAGTGATTTCTGAGACGGGGCGATTGGCCTTAATAACGAAAGGAAAGGCAGGTTCAGTGAGGACTGGGGAGGCGCCAAGATGGACGGCTTGCCCGTAATAGAAGACGGAGGTTGTGGGAACAGTGAAAAGCGCGTCCTTTTTATCTTGAGGGGCGTATAACTGGAGCTTGCCTCCCCCAAATTCTAGTTGAGGTGTTCCTTCTAAAAAGGACTGGGCTGGGGTTAGTCTTAGGTCAGAAAAAGAGGTTGGTCGAACATCGTTCATAGCCAAGATATAGTCCGTGTTAAGGAGATTAAAAACGCTGGGGTGGAAGTAGCGGATAAAGGTAGAGAAACCGTCGTTTCGGGATAAATAATCCCCTCGGTTCCAGAGCAGGTTAGCCGATAAAAGCACAGAAGGCAGAGGACCTTTGTAGTTTCCTGGCTGCTGGGGGTACCAAAAGAAATAGTGGTTCCTAGTAGTGGTTACGGGCTGGGGAAGGAGGAAGAGATTAGCCCCTTGATTTTGGAGAGACCACCTTCGCGCCTGCCACCAATAGTCTGGTATTTGGGCATCGACTCTTTTCCAACCAATTGGCTGATGATCAATGACTGCCCCAGTCAGAAAAGGCAAACCACGCAGAAGTACTAGCAGCCAAAAAAAGGGGAGAAGGACTTGGCTGAACCGAGGGAGCCGCTCGGCGAGCCTGTCCAGAGTGATGACATTTAAAAGGCTGACTGAGAATACTACCCAGGGCATAAATTTGGCCCAAGGTTCTCGGAAAGCTTTAAAGTAAGGTATTCGGTCGAAGAGCCAGGCGTAGAGCTTACCTCCGGGTGGGGCGGTCCCGGTGGCTAAAAAGAGGCCCACTACTAGAATAATGACCCAGCCAAGGTAGGCTCGGGACCGGGGCCGAACCCACAGGCTAAGGAGAGGAAAGAAAAAAATAAGGTAGGCGATAACGACGATGACGAGTTTTTGGTAGTAGGTTGCCTCGGGGTGGTAGACCAGGCCTTGGAAGCTGGCCTCTTCTGCCCAGGAGCCACGAAGCTGAATAACACTCTTTAAATCACTGCCTAGAGCCTGAAAGGTACCGCGGTCCAGTAAAGCATCGACTTCTGCCTGGTTGAAGGTAAGCGAATAAAGCCAAAGATTAAAGGTTGTTATAAAGGCAGCCGATATGAGAATGGGGAGAAGTCGAAGGACCAACTGTCTTTTAGAGGTCGGGCGGCGGAGAAGAGCCAAGAGGACAATAACCGGGTAGACTAGAAGCGTCGAAGCAGCTTGGGCGGGATTAGTGAAAATTGCTTGAGCTAAGAACAGGGTTAGCCAGTGTCCCCAGGCGTAGCCCCCTTTTTTAGTCTCTAGGTGCTTGGTGGTTAGGAAAAAAAGGGCTGGGAGCAGAAATAGTTGCCAGGCCATGGCGCTGTAAAAAATGGTAGTGGAGACGTAGAAGTTGAGAAGATAGAGGGATACACCCACTAACCGTAGGAAGGGGCGGCGAGTGTAGAGACTTAGACAAAAGTAGGTAGCCACGGCGATGGCGACCCAGGCCAGACAGAAAAAACTAACCTGAATTAGTAGGGGACTAACCTTTAAGAAGGAGAGCAGGTACCAGTAAAGGCCGGCGGGAAAAAGCTTCGGGTAATTGGCATGCAAGAAGCCCCCATTAAGATGAGTGGACCAGAGTTGGCGGTACTTGTCCCACACCACGGTGTAGTTAGTCAAATAGGACTCTTCAAAGCTTAGGAGAAACCCAGGTCGGTACCAAAGAAGGGGTAAAAGGCCAAAAGAAAGGAGGGGGAGAGCCACCAACCAGTTCCGCGCTTGTTTGCTAATCAACATACGCTGATTCTAACATTTGGGAGAGGAGAGGCGGTTGCTTTGGTGGAGAACTGCCTGCTAGAATGTCGGCGTGATCTCTGCGCTTTTGCTGGCTGCTGGTCAGGGCTCTCGGGTAGGAACGCCTACCCCTAAGCAGTTTCTCTACTTGGGGGGAAAGACTGTTTTGGAGCGTACTCTGGAAGCCCTTCGCTCTTTCCGATGTTTGGGAGAGATCGTTGTGGTCATTCCCCGAGGGTACGAGGTGGGGCCAATTGACTTAGCGCGGGAGAAGGTTATTACTGGTGGAGGGAGCCGCTCTGAATCCATAAAAAATGGCCTAGCGGCTATTAGAGGCGAAATCACCTTACTCCATGATGCCGTGAGGCCCTTTATTGACGAAGAAATTGTCTTAAAACTGGCGCGGGAGGCGGAGATCTACGGGGCAGCTGGCACTGCTTTGAGGCTCAAATCGACTATCGTTAAGGAGGAAGGTGGATTTTTGTCTGAAGCGCCCCGCCGAGATGACTTTCGCGAAGCCGGTCCGCCCCAAGCTTATCAAACCGACCTTTTGCGGCGGGCCTATGCCCAACCCCACTCGGAAGAATTAGACAACAACCCTTTGGGCTTAATGAGTCACTTGGGCTGTCGGGTGCGCTTGATTGAGGGCTCCCCTTGGTATTTTAAGATTACTCACAAACCGGATGTTTACGCGGCTGAGGGGTATTTGGCGGAACGGGAAGGTCGGGTGGCAGTAATCAATATGGGAAACTCCCCATTGGGCAAAGCTTCCTCGAGAATGTTGGCCGATCGAGGCTACCGAGTGGTTTTAGCCTCTTCGCTTAATGCTGAAGTGCAGCGCTGGGCGGAGGAGATTGGTGGCTCCGCCTTAGTGTGGGACCCTGTTTCTCGGGAGTCAATGGTCAGTAGTCTTTTGGGGGTAAGGGAGAGTTACGGGCGTTTGGACCTGTTGATTAACTGTTCAAAGATACGGGCTGATTTTGTGGAGGAAGCGGCGTTAATGATGGCCGGGGGTGGGGTAATCGTAACTGTTGAAGAAACTGACTGCGCCAAACAAGCGATTGCTGCTGAAGGTCATCCTCGGGGGGTAACCGTCTTTAAGGTCACCTTGGATCAGAGCCATGGGCAGCTTTCCCAAGAAGGGTGGTCCCAAGGGAGTCAGGAAGATCCTTACTGGACCAAGGAATTGGCCAGAGTAGTAGTGACCTGCGCCACTAGTCCGCTCTTTTCTTTTGGTGGGCCTGGTTTTGGGGAAGTGAATGCCTAATAGCAAGAGAAAACCGACTCCAGAGGAGCTTTATAACTGCACTCGCCACGACTGCAATTTTTTGACCCAGAATTTTAGCCGCCGTGTTTCCATAAGGGTCACCGAGCGCCTCTACCCTTATGACATTTCCCCCGATTTGATCACCTTGCTTTCTTTTTTGATGGGGGCGGCTGCAGCCGCTTTGGTAGCCACAGGGAAACGGGAGTGGTTGATAGTTGGGGGTTTGTTAATTCAACTAGGCTTTATCTTTGATTGCGTAGATGGGGAGGTGGCTCGGCTTAAGGGCTTGAGCTCCTCTTTTGGGGCCTGGCTGGATTGTAACTTAAATCTTTTGGTGTCTGTTTGCCTCTTCTTCGGCTTCTTTCAGGGAGCGCGGTATCAAGTGTCCCTAATGACCAGGGTTTGGGCCTTGCTAGCTCTTTTGACTACTTACCTACTTTTGAACTACTCAGCTTTTACGACGCGGAAGATCTTCGAGGCCAAAGTAGAGGAGAAGTTTGGGGGGTGGGTCGCTAAGCTAGCCAGGATTTTGAATATTAACCCTCGTTACATCTCTTATACCGAAGATATTAAGCTGGCTATTTTTACGCTCGCGGCCTTTCTTAATCGCCCTTTTTGGCCGCTAATTATTTTGACAGTTATCCACCTCTTTTTGCTAACTGGATTGTGGTATGGCAATATTTCCCGCCGATCTTCTTCAGTCTAAACGATACACCCAGCCGTCTTCTAAAGTAGCTACTTTGATGATTTTTTCGTAAACCTCCGGTTCGTGGGTATAGAAGCGACGCCCCTGACAATGATCAAGGGGGTTGACTGGTTCGGGTAAGTAATCAAGCCGGTGCGCTAAGATGTGAGTGACTCCCTTCTCTTTAAGAATTTGGTAAACCCTGGGATTGGTTAGGTCCCAAAGCTGAACTTGAATCTCTTCCGGAAGCTCCCAGGCATCGAAAAGGGGTTGGTGGTGGAGACGCTGGAAGTTGAGGGCGTAGGTATAGCTATAGCCTTTGATGATCTGCGGAGCTAAGTCTAGGGAGCAGCCCCCTTTGAGGTCTGTATCTTGGGGGTATTCGGCTACCAGAACGGGGTCAGGTTGCTCTTTTAACCACTGATAAAGAGGGGGGAGTTGGTTGACTGGCATCAAAGGAAGAGGCGTCAGGTTCTCAAAAATAACCAAGCCTAGGATAACTATCCAAAGAGCTCTCGGTCTCCGATAATTGGTCAGCAGCTTCTCTAAACCTAGGCCGGCCAGGAGGCTGAGAAAAAGTTTGGTCAAGAAATTAATGCGGATATATGCTCTAAAGACTGGGATTAGGCTAACTAAAAAATACGAAGGGGAGAGGGGGATTTGATCACCCCGAAAAGAGAGGTAGGGGGGAAGAGACAGCCAGAGGCAGAACCATAGTAAGAAGACTAGCTTTCGCCGTGGAAACCCTTTACCTGCAGCCTTATAACACTCTGGGAGTGTGCAAGGGCGTAACACCGCCCACAAGGCCAGGAGGGTAGCCGTCCCACCCCAAAAGATAGCCCGTTCTGGTAGGTAGGCACTCCACAGTTGCCAGCTCATTTGGGGATTGGTTTTCTCGTAGAAGGTTTTTACAGCTGCTCCAAACAATGGATGTTGGCTTGAGGGAAGGAAAAAGTCCCAGGGGCGAGCCGTTAGGCGAAAAGCTTCCTCGACCGTATTGCGCTTTAGGTTGGTCCTTAAGTCCTGGGCGATGGGGGTTGCTTTTGAGGGAGCAATTATCGTCTGCCAGAGGGGAATGGTGGCCGGCAGGGTAAGGCCGAAGATCAACAAGGCTAAGGTTCCGTAATGGTAAGTTAGGTGTTTGCCCAAACAAGATAAGGAAGTTTTCTCTCTTAGCTTTATGAGCGCATCATAGCCGGCGGCCCCCACGATTAACAGCAGGGCAAAGTAGCCGAGGTAAAACGAGGAGAGAAAGACTAGGCTAAAGCTCAGAGCTTTCGACCAAAGGTTCCCGCCAAGCAGCTTGTGGACAAAAAGAGGGAGAAAGGCGGCTCCTAAGACTAGTTCCAGGTGTTGCGTGCCCTGCCATAAAAAGTCTTGAGAAAAGGTGTAGATCCAAGCTGCGAGTAAAGCTCCTTGTTTGCTGAGGTTAAGGCTTCGCCCTAAGCGGTAGGTAAGAAGAAAGGCCAGGAGGAGTGACCCCAGGAAAATGATATTGTAGGCCATGACTTCGTGGCTAAAAAAAGTAAGTAGGTCTCCCAGATAAACAAACAGGATTTGCCTGGGGTGAGGGAGGGAGTAATTATTAGCGAACGCTCTCTGCCAAAAAAGCCAAACGGTGTAGAAGGCATCGCCTGGAAAGGCAAGCAGGTTTTGGTTAAGCATCATCTTTTTTTCTAAACCAGGTGCAAAATAAGCCGGCTAGGGAAAGCAGGGCCGACCCTACGGAGAGGGCCAGTAACCAGCGGTAGGTCCGTTCCGGTCTAAAGTCCAGCTGTAAGCTTGCCTGCTCGTGGGGGTGAGCCCCAATCTGCCAGCCGTTGGCGTAGCCATTGGCTAGGAAGTGGTCACTTACTGTCACAGAGCCTCCTCTTAGTGGTTCGAGTTGCCAGCCAGAGTGGAAGGATTGGGAAAAGACCAGGCGCTGGCTTTCCGAGGAGGGGGGAATGGTAATTTGGTAGCGATTGGGGCCAGTTTGGCGGTAGGTAATGAGGCTAGATGATTCTACGGTCGGCTTGGTTAGGGACTCTGCCGCGCGCCTTAGCACCAGGCGCTGGCGCGGGGCCACTTCCCGAACTTCAATTTTACCGATTTCTAAAGGAGTAGTCTGATCTCTCTTGGCAAAAAGAACCCTTCCTTGGAGGGAGGAGGGGTTGGAGGCTACCTGAAAAGCGACTGTTTGCCATTCCTCGGCTTTGGGGAGGTTAAGCTTACTAGTAAAGAGAGTCTGAGAAGGCAAATTAGCCTTGCTTGTGTTTTGGCCTTCGGCTGATTCCCAAGCGACCACTGCCTCCAGTAAAATAAATTGGGGATAGCCACGATAAGTAACTGTAACCTCATAGCGAGTATTAGGCTTCCAATCATTTAGCGACTGAGCCAGGAGGGGTTGGTCGTTATTCTTTTGGAGGTCCATATAATCCGGAAAGGTGTAGGTACCTGGGGGTAGGGTCTCCAACAGAGCGGTGGCGATGCTGGGGGTGAGGGGCAACTCAAGCTGTAAGGAGTGAAGGCCTTGGTCAAGCTGGGCGGCCCCCAATTTTTTATTCGAGCCTTCTGGCTCTGGTTTATATTTTTGGCCGTCAAGGTAGTAGGCAATTGGTGGTTGTCCGTCGGGTTCCAAAAAGATTTCGTACTCCCCCGGTAATGGCACTTTAAATTCAGCGCAGTAGGGGCACCCTCCTTGTGCCTCCGTTTGCCAGCATTCGGACTTTGAATTTAGCTCATTCCAGCAGGCAAGGTCTTGGCTTGGGGGAAGGAGTTTGCTAATGAGCGGCTGGTATTCGAGGACCTTCTCTTTCAGGCCCTGGTCTTCGGGATGATCTGTAAGAAGGGTTTGGACTAGCTCAATTTGCTGGCAGAACAGCTGGGCGAGTTTGTCTTTCGTTTCTTCTTGGTTCGCTAGAGAGAGTTCCTTTAGTCTTTTAGCGGAAAGCCATAGTAGCCCATCCGCACGATCGCGAGGGCCTAGCTTGAGCAGTTGTTCTAAGTGCTCTTTAGCGATTACTAGGCGGTGAAGGGGGCTTTCCGGAGAGAGGCTTGTTTCTGGCAGGGCCTCTTTTTGCTGAAGGTCAGGCGGAAGGGGGGCGGGCGGGTTTCTCTCACTGGTGAGAATGGAGATCAGCAAAGGTTGGTTTTCCTTTAGGGTTGAGTAGCTAGGTGAGCTGCGGACCACAAAAGGTGTTGGGGGTTGCTCCAGCGCCACGGCCGCGGCCAGCCCTTTCTCGTCTCCGTAATAGTTAATAACCGAGCTGGTTTGGTAAAGCAACCCGCAGGCCGCCTCTTTAAGGGCGTACAGGGTAAGATTTTTTTGACCAAAGCTCGCAACTGGCTCTTCGACGAGCAGGTCAGCTACCTGGTTTAGCGCTAGATCGTTAAAGCCACTGGGTTGAATGTCTTTGATATTAAGAACATAGGTCGTATTGAGCATCCAAAGTGAGCGAGGATTAAAATAGCGGACTTGGCTGGCTAGCCGGGGGGAGCGCGACCAAAAACCGTCGGCGTTGGTATTTAGTTGGATGTTTGAATAGAGGAGATAGTAGGGTAGAGGCCCCTTGTAATTTCCAGCTAGCTCTGGGTACCAGTTGAAGTAGAAGTCTTTGGTGGTCTCCAGCGGTTGGGGAAGCAGGAAAAGAGTGGCCTGTTTATTTTCTCGGCTCCATTTCTGAGCTTCGTACCAATAAGAGGGGATGCGGACATCGGTTTTCTTCCAACCTTGATTGTTGTGATCTAGTATTTGGCCATTTAAAAAAGGCCAGCCACGAATAATTATTAGGCCAAAAAAAAGCAGGGAAATCGGTACAGAAACCTGGCGGCGACACCGGTTCAGCCTGGCCAGGCCTTTAGCGGCTAAGACGGTCGTGACCAAGATGACCCAGGGCATAAACTTGGCCCACGGCTCCCGAAATATTTTTAAGTAGGGAGACCGCGAATAGAGAAAGGCGAAGCCCGCCCCCAGCGGGGGAGCAGTTCCCTTGGCCAGAAAAATAAAAAAAATTAGCAAGAACAGCCAGTAAAAGTCCTCTTTTTTAAACCTTCTTTTTACGAAGGCTAAAAGACCCGACCCGAAAATGACATAGCTAACCACTACTACGAAGCGGTTTTCGAAAAACGCCCGCAAGTGGTTGTAAGGGATCCCAGCAAATTCCCATTCTTCCCACCAGGCGCCTCGGAACTGAAGCACTTTGCTAAGGGGGGCATCCAGGGCTTCAAAAGTGTTGCTGGCTAGGGTAGTTTCTAGCTCTTCGGCTGAGTAGTTGAGAGTGTAGACCCACAAGTTTAGGATGACGATGGGCGCCGCCATAGTTAGGAGGCAGGCGAATCTTTTGATCACGGAAAATACCGGCTGGTTCTTTTTTACCAGGGCCAAGACCAGGGCGGCTGGGTAGGCTACTAAGGTCACGATGGTTTGGGGCAAATTGGTGAAGAGTCCCTGGCAGAAGAAGATCACAGCGGTATTTATAAATAGCCACTTAGGTTTTCTGGTGGTTAGATAGTTTAAGGTGAACCAGAAAATGGCTGGCAGCAAAAAGAGTTGAAAGGTTTTAGCCGTGTAGAAGATAGTTGAAAAAACATAGAAGTTGAGCAGATAGAGGGCGGTTCCTGTAACCGAGGCCCAGTGGTCTTTGGTGATTTTCCGAAGCAGTTTATAGGTAAAGGTGACTATTGCTCCCCAGACCAGGCAAAAAAAGCTTTTTTGTATAACTAGGGGGGAAAGGTGTAGAAGGGTTAGTCCTTTCCAATAGAGGGCTTGGGGGAAGATGAGCGGGTACCAAAAGTGGGTGTAGCCGTTGTTAAGGTGAGGGGACCAGAGCGACAAATACTTTTCAAAAACAAAAGTGTAGTTTAAGTAGGCACTTTCTTCGAAGGTTAGCAAAAAATCCCGGCGGTACCAGAGCAAGGGAAGAAGGGCCAGAAAAAGTAGGGGGAGGTAGCGTCCCCAGGCGTGGATTTTTCTCTTTAGCATAGTGCTATCTTACCAGTTAGGGATCAATAGTGGGAGTTGGCTTCCAGCACGAATCGGGACAAACTGTCGCCAAATTGCTCGGCGGCGAGTTGAGCGTTAGGAATGAGGCAGTGACCCCCGATGGGCCCATCTTGAGGAGTCAGGACGGGGCGGGTGACGCTATCTTTGCCTAGCTTTTGGTAGCCTTCGTTGTAGGACCGATTCCAGAGGGTGTAGGCCTGACCAAAATTAACCCCCTGCTTTTGGCAGAGAGCGGCTACTTCTTTGCAAAAGACTATATTCCAAGCGTAGTAAAGGGTGTCATAGAGTTTGGCGAATTCGGTGGTTTCTGGGTCTTGGCAAATAACCGTAGTTAGGCCCATTTTTTCCAGGTGAGTTTGGGCCTTAACGCTCGCTTGGGCGGTGACGGGCCCAATAAACTTGGGAAAGGTTTTAATGCCTGGGACCAGGTTGGGGTGCATACCCCGAATGGGAGAGTGAACGGCCTCCACCTGATTTTCCTGACCGACTTTTCTAGTTGTGCCTACGGGAACTGTGGCGTGGACGATGATGATTTCCGGTTGGCTTTCGCTGATAGCTCTTCTACAAGAAGCAAAAAAGCCATCATTAAAAGGGATACAGATATGAAGAACTGGGCTGGGTTGCAGCTCGTTGCGCTCCAGGTCTTTGATCAAAACCTGATGACCAGCCTCTTTTTCGATGGAAGCGAGGGCTTGGCCAACCTCCCCGAAGCCTAGCAGGGCAACTTTCATCTCTTAGATTGTAGCTAACCTCAAGAACAAGAACAACCCCCTTAGTTAAGGGGGAACTAGTTTGTGTTATTCTCTATATTTATGAAGCCAGCGGTGGGCCCACGCAAAGAATTGGCGGTAGTCTTTCTGATTTTTCTCTTTCTGAGCCTCGCTTTGTTTTTTGATAAGTTCCCTTGGGCCGGCCCAAGCCAGACTTTTATTGACAACGACTTTAACTCTTATTACCTCAACTGGCACTACCTGGCCAAGAAGTTGACGGCGGGAGTGATACCTCATTGGATTCCTTATGAATCTTTAGGTGGGCAGCCCTTCATTGGCAACGGCTTTGCTACCCTCTACCCGCCGCACTTTGTCGGCTACCTTCTTTACTACCTATTTAGGCCAGGAGAGCAGGCCCTGTTTATCTTCCTAGGGGAGCTGGTGGCGCACTTTGCTTTGGGTGGCTTTTTTGCCTACCTCTTTTTCCGTCGAGTTCTAAAGTTGCGAGTCTGGCCTTCACTTTTGGGTGGAGTGGTTTTTATTTTTAATCCTATCTTTATGACCTTTGCCGAAGCCCCGGCGCACCTTTTCTCTACTATTTGGCTCCCCCTGATTCTTTACAACTTGACCCAGTTTTTGGCCCGCCGCTCTTGGATTAACCTCTACGGAGCAGGCCTGGGCTTAGGCCTATCTCTTTTGGGTGGGTACCCTTATAACTCGGCCTTGATCTTTCTTTTCACCTCAGCTTGGGGGCTTTTTTGGCAGCTTACCCCTGCCGGGGGTCGGGTTAGAAGAAAGTTAAGTCTTTTATCACTGTCTTTGCTACTTATTGGTTTAGTGGGTTTGGGTGTCTGGGGTGTAGAGATGTTACCGGGGAAGCTGCTGGTGGAAAAGTCCTCTTTAGGCGACCCCTACACTTACACGGGTTCTTCGCGGTTTGCTTTGCAGTTTTCGGAATTGGACAATTTCCTCTTCCCTTTTAACTACCTTCACGACGGCAGTGTTTACAAATATTGCTATGTTGGTTGGACCATCTGGTGGTTAATTGCTTTAGCGTTCTCCCAAGTTCGAAGTAATCGAATCTTTCGATTTTTTCTTGGGGCTAGCTGTCTTACTCTGCTGATCCCGCTGGGTGACAACACGGTCTTGCACCGTTTCTTCTACTTACTGCTGTCTTCGGTGACCTTTTTTCGTCGGCCTTCAGTGGCCCTCTTTCTTTTTTCTTTTGCCGTGGCGGGCCTAGCTGCCCTATCGGCTCATCACCTGGACTTTAAAAAAATTAATTGGTCCCGGCAGGTGAACTACCTGTACCCTCTGTTCTTGGTTATCTTTGCTGCCTTGATTTATCTGCGTACCCTACCTCAGGCCGAGAGCCTCACTGGTGGTCTGATATTTAGCAGCCTTTTTTTCTTCTTTGGCCTGCTCCTAGTTGGGCTGGGAAAAATTTGGCCTCAGATAGCCAAAATCGGTCTATTGGTGGTTGTGGTCGCCCAGCTTTTTTCCCTGAGCAGTAAGATTCCCCAGTTTAGTTTAGAGGAAGGGGACCAAAGGAAACTTTTCCAGGAGAATCAAATTATCGAGTTTCTTAGGGAGAATACGGCCGACGGCTCGAGGGTCAACCTTAGCTCCAGCCTGATGGCCCGTTATTTAGGCGGTTTTTTTAATCTAAACCATGTCTGGGGTTACGAGGCTTTTCACCCCTTCGAAATCTCTACGCTCTACCGCCGGAATGATTTTACAAAGAATTTAGCCTCGGAGGAAGTGCAGCATTGGCTAAAGCTAACTGGAGTTAAGTATGTCGTTAGCCCCGCCTTTCTCAATACCCCAGCCTACCGGTTAGTTACGGAGTATGTTATTCCCGAAGAAGAGAGGTTTTCCTTCTCGTTTCAGACTGCCAACAAACTCAACCGCCCCGCGCTGGCCGGAGAAAAAGTTTACCTCTACCAAGTGGAGGGCGCTTTGCCTCGAGCGTACTTGGTGGATACTTTGATAGTCAAAGATCACCTGAAGGCTGAGGACCTATCTTTGATTGGAAACCTTGGTCAGCAGGCGGTGGTGGAAGCTTCTCAGCCCCTACCCGATGTTTTGGAGGGGGTTCGCCCCAGCCTAGAAGGTTGGGAAGGGGCCGTGCGCTCTCTGGTCACGGAAGATAACCGAGTGACTATCAGAACTTGGTCAAGTAAGCCTGCCTTTTTGGTTCTGTCCGATACTTACTACCCCGATTGGCAAGTGAAGGTCAACGGACGCTCCAGTCAAATCTGGAAGACCAACTATTACCTGCGGGGGGTGGTTGTACCGGCTGGGGAGAGCGAAGTGATTTTTACTTATCGGCCTCGCCTCTTTTGGTGGGGGTTGGGTTTTTTTCTGCTGACGGTCGGGGGAGGTTTTTTGATTTGCTTTCTCAAACCTGGTCTTAGGGTTGTGCGGCAGGTACTTCGCTGCTTAAGGCTTCACGGTAAAGCTTTCTTAGGAGAAGCTCTTTGTCGTTAGCTTGAGCCCATCGCAGAGCGGCAGCGGTTACTTGTTGGTATACCTCTGGTTTTTGCCACCAGAGCCGTATCACGTCCGCGGCTTCTTGGGGAGAGTCAACTATTTTACCGGCCTTGGCCTGATCCATTTCGAAGGCCGTCGAGGTGTTCCCGTCAGCAATTGTCGGTAGGCCTAGGGCGGCATATTCGCGGATTTTCAAAGAATCTCCATAGCGGACGTGGGAGTGTTGAGGGTCGTAAAGAGCCAAACCGATGCCGCTTTGACTAACCTTCCTCCAATTATCTTCTTTGGTTAAAAAGCCGGTAAATTCTACTGTCTCGACCCAGCCATTTTTCTTGGCGGTGTCGGTTAGTTTTTGGTAGTAGGCCGGATCAGAAGTTTGAGAACCGATCATCACCAAGCGAGCGTGGGGAAAAAGAGTCTTTAGCTGGCCGAATATCTCCAAAATCTCTATGAGGCGAAACTTCGGTTCCAGGCCGGCGCAGGTGACTACCAGCTGGTATTTGTTTCGTTTGGTGACCTCCATACGGTAAGGGGCGATCGTGGTTACAGAAGGGCTATTGGGCAGCCAGTAGATCTTGTCGGCAGGTAGGCCTTCGCTGATTAGCTTGGCCTGAGTGCGGGGGCTGACTACCCCAACTTTGGCCGCTCCTTGGGCCGCTTTCCAATATAGGGAACGATACAGACGATTTAGTATTGGCTGCCCGAAGCGATTCTCGGAGTAATCTATGGAGTGAAAGTAATAATGCTTAACTCGGCCCAGCTTTTGTAGAAGCAGGGCCGCCAGGCTACCCAGAGGATCACCGGTTAGGGCGATCAAAGGCTTGTTTAAGTGCTTCTGGATGAATATGGTATCGGACAAGACCTCACCTAGCCAGCGGAGAGGCACCTGTCGGGGGCTGACAATTTTCTTAGCTAGAACTTTGTCGTTTAGCTTGATGTAAGAGAAGGGGTACTCTTGATAGTTGAGGGGGTGCTCCAGATAAAGAATAGTTTTGCCTTGGAGGCGGAGCCAGGCGAGTATTTGATCTAGCCCGCCCAGCTTGACCTGGCCGTCTTTTTGAAAAAGTCGGTGAATAAAGACCAGATAGTCGGGGGGGTTGGTTTTTAGGTCAGGTATTTCTTGGCCCATACTTCGATTAAAAACAGTCGCCATCGCATAAACTCTCGCTCTTTGTCTAACAGGGGCCACAAGGACTTCCCAAACAAGTTTTCGACTTTACTTCCTAGTAACTGCCGGCTGAGACTGTCGGTATCCAGAAGGTAGCTTTTGACCTTGGACTCACCTAATTGGAGAAAATCGAGGATGGGGAGCATAAAGCCCCTCTTTTTCCTCTCGGCGACTGTGGGGGGAAGATACTGGCGAGCAACTTGCCGCAAAATGTATTTTTCTTGGGGTTTGGCAAAATTAAACCATCGGTCCTGCCGTTTGTAAGATTGGGGCAGGGAGTATACGAATTCTACTAGTTCGTGGTCAAGGTAGGGGACTCGCGCTTCGATAGAGCGCGCCGTAGAGCCTTTGTCTACCTTCATCAAAAGGTGATTGGGGAGCTGAGTTTGCACTTCGGTTAAGGTGATTTGACGAAAGATATCCTTTTCCTTGGCTAGGGCTTGACGCCAGAGACGGAAATAGTGAGCGGGTCGATAGGTTAGGTTACGGGAAAGGGCGTAGTAGTATAGGGTCTGGCGGAGGGCGTTGCCCAGGTGAGAAAAGGGAAGCTGGGCTAGGCCATACCAGGAGTAGCCCCCGAAAATCTCATCGGCGCCCTCTCCCAGCAAAAGTACCTTGATGCCCCTTTCGGCTACTTTCTCACACAGGACCAAAGTGGTTAGCAGGCCGCCGTCTAGGGTGGAGAGGTCGTCAAAGTACCAGATATAATCCTCGATTTGATCACTTAAGTTTTTGACATCGATGGGGATCTCGTGGTGTATAGAGCCAACTGCTTGGGCGGTGACCTTGGCTCTTTCCCCCTCACTGGAGGGATGGTTAAACGAAGCGGTATAGGTATTGATTTCGTTTTGCAGGCGGTGCTTTGTGACCAAGGCTGTAATGATAGCGGAGTCAATGCCGCCAGAAAGCAGGATCCCCAGGGGAACATCGGCCAGAAGGTGCCTCTGGGTAACTTCGATAAGCTTTTCTTCCAAGGCTTGGGTGGCTTGATCAAAGCTGAGATCGGTTCTTTCGGGGATTCGAGAAAGGTCCCAATACTCCTTTTTTTCAACTTGGCCGTTTTGGACGGTCAGACGATGAGCGGGGGGTAACTTCTTGACGCCCTTGAGGGTGGTCAGTTCACTGTTGGGGATAAACATTAAACCGGCTAAGTAGTCCAGAGCCGTGGGGTCGATTTGCCGGGTGAAGATTGCCTGGGGCAGGAAGGTAAAGGCCTTGATTTCCGAAGCGAAGAAAAAGCCCTGCGGCAGATCAAGATAATAAAGGGGCTTAATCCCAAGACGATCCCGGACCAGAGTTAGCTTTTGGGCTTTGTCGTCCCAGAGAGCAATGGCAAACATCCCTCTTAATTTGGTGATTACCTCTTCCCCCCACTGCTCATAGCCTCTAAGGATGACTTCGGCATCGCAGCGAGTTTGGAAACTGTGACCCAGCTCTTCCAACTCTTGTTTTAACTCGACGAAGTTGTAAATCTCCCCGTTAAAGATTAGGGCCAAGGAGCGATCCTGACTGTAGAATGGGTAGAGACCGGGGGTGAGGTCGATGATCGACAGGCGACGCATACCCAGGAAAGCAGGGGGGTTTTGGTAGTAAGCGACATCGTCGGGGCCGCGGTGCGTAATCGAATCTGTAGCAGCAACAAGAAGACTTTCGGGATCAAAGCTACCTGACTGCCTTTGGACAAAGCCAAAAATGCCACACATAGACTTGTTGGATTTTACGCTACTCACTCTTTAGGGGCAAGGGAGGCGGCTGCCTCTTGACAGTCCTTGGGGCATTCTTTAAGGTAGTGACACTAGATAGTAGCCTAGGTTTTGGGGTGGTTTCGAGGCGGTTTACCCAGAGGAATAAGGGGTTGACAACTGCCAGGAATAGTCCTTAGAATCAATGTAGAAGCTAGGTTTTAACTCGAGGTTCTGCTCGCATGACCCTGCCCATATTTAAAAAATACCTACAAGTGAATAAAACGTTAAATAAGAGCGCGTTCCTTTCTGGTTAGGGGCGCGTTTTTTGTTTCTTGCTTCAAACTTAGCTTTTTACCCAACCGAGGGGGGGTGAAAAATATTGGTGGGCATAAAAGTTGTTTGGCCTAAGTTGATTAATAACCCTTTCCGAAAGGAGGTGAAAGGAATTATGGGTAAAAAACTTTTAGGAGGATTGTTAGCCTTGGCGTTAGTAGCGGGCTTCGCTAGTCCTGCTTTGGCGGCTCTTTCTGTTAGCGGTAATTTGCAGATGGACGGTTTAACGACCTCTAGGATCGATTTCGGTCGAGGCGGCTCCTATATCTACGACAACGGGAACCTCCATATCTTGACCGATGACAACTTGGAGATCGACGCTAGTGGTACAACCTATCTTAGTGGTGGGTTGCGCGTGGCGGGAACCTCCAGTCTGGTGGGTGCGGTCAGCACCACGGCTGGCCTTACTGTTGGCAATGCGCTAACGGTGACGGCCGGGGGAGCGACCATCACCGCGGGTGGTCTGACGGTCACCGCGGGTGGAGCTACAGTTACCGCGGGAGGACTAATTGTCGATGCTGGAGCTACTCGTCTTGACGGGGCCTTGACGGTGGGCGCTTCGGCGACCACGGGTCAGGATGTGACCTTCTACTCCGACACTTCGGGAGATCACTTTCTCTACGATGCTTCGGAGCAGCAGTTGATCTTGATTGGCGCTGATGGAGTAGCGGCTCTTGATATTCAAGACGGCACTCTGGAGGTAGCTGATGGCTTGACGGTAGATACCGGGGGAGCGACTATCACCGCCGGTGGTCTGACGGTCACCGCGGGTGGCGCTACAGTTACCGCAGGTAATATAACCTACGGCACTACTGTTATCCTCTCAGGAGAGGATACCGCTACTTTAAGTGGTATTGACGCGATTGACGCTACCACAGAGGCCACGATTGAAGCAGCGATCGACACTCTGTCCAACCTGACCTCGGTCGGGACCATTGGGGCCGGCACTTGGGAGGCAACAGCTATCGCTGACGCCTATGTGGCTAACGATATTACCGCTTCGAACTACCTGCCTTTGGCAGGGGGGACGATGGCGGGACAGTTGGTCTTCTACAACGCGGCTGATGGCTCTGGTTCGACCGAAGGGTCGGTTTACTACGACACTACGGACGATAACCTCTACGTCTACGCCGACGGTGGTTGGGTTGACCTAACTGCCGGAGCGGCCGGAGCCACTTCCTTGGACACGGCCTACAACACCGACGCTGGTGAGCGCACTATTCTGGTTGACGAAGGCACCGTTTCCTGGGATATGTCCGGGGCCTACAACTTTGTCGTGGACATTCAGGGTTCGGGCAACTTCATCGTCCAGGACGCCGGCACAGCGGTCTTTACCGTCGCTGACGGTGGGACGGCCACTCATGTCGGAGCTTTGACCGTTGGTTCAGATGGAGCGGGTCACGCAGTGACCTTCTACTCTGACACGGCCGGTGATTACATGCAGTGGAGTGATTCCGGGGTAGCTCTGACTATCATTGGTACGGACGGTAGCAATGCTTTGGCCGTAACCGATGGTAATGTAGCTATCACCGACTCCTTGGATGTGGGCGGTACCACTACTTTGGATGCGACCTCGATCACTCTAGCGGCTGGTGAGGCAGTGGCCATTTCGGCGACGGCCAACACGGCCGAATCGTTGGACATCACGGCGACTGCGGCCGGTAACGACGCGGTGGAGATAAACTTCACTCTCGTTGACGACGACGACGCCGACACGGTAGCGGCCTTGGACTTGATAGTTACTAGCGCTGACACCGGCGATGCTGACAATCTTCGGGCGATTAATATTGCCAACATTACAGCTCAAGATAACGTAGTAGAATCAGCCATTGTTATCGGCACGGGTTGGACGAACTCTATCACCGTGGGGGCCGGGGAAATGCTGTTTACGGCTGGCAACTTGCAGCTGAACGACAGCGTTGTCTTTAGCCTCGGTTCCAGCGATGACTTGCAGTTCACCCACAATGGTACTAACTCGGTCATTACCAGTGCTGTTGGTGACCTAATTGTTGACAACACCTTAGCTACTGGCTCGAGCATCTTCCGTTTGGGAACCGACACCAGCGCCACTGATTTTCAGGTCCAGAATAACTCCGAAACGGCTCTTTTGACCGTGGATGGCTCTGGCGTGGTTACTATCTCGGGTACTGCTGACAACACGACTGCCCTTCAGGTGACCGCGGGAGACGTCTATATAATTGACGGGGATCTTGATCTCGACTCGGGGGATTTCGACGTCTTGTTGGATGCGGCTGAGGAAGCTTCTATAGCTAAGGCGGGGGCCACCGATGCCGATCCGGCTCTGTATGTGGATAACACTACTGCCCTTTCCGATACTAGTGGGTCTAAGGGGTTGTACGTTAAGAACACGATTAGTAATTACGCCGACGACAACGCGGCCGACACCCATATAGGGCTGGATGTTCTGGTGGCTCAGAACGCTTCTGACGCAGGCACCAATGATATTACCTACGGTATTCGAGTTCAGGATCTAGGTGGGTCAGCTCAGGACAACAATGAGTACGCTATCTACCAGGCTGGCACGGGTTGGGACTACGGGTTGTACATCTCTGACGCCTCTTACTTTGCCGGCGCTTCGACCTTTATGGGCGCCGTGACGGTGGGGGCTGATGGGACGACCGATCTCGATGTGATCTTCTATGGAGATACGGCTGGCGACTACATGATGTGGGATGCCGGCGACCAAACCCTAAAGATCGAAGGCACGGCCGCGGCTACGGCTCTTAATGTGGCTACGGGGAACACGGTACTTGGCGGCGATTTCACTGTCAACACTGACGACTTTGTCGTTGATGCCGACGGCGATATTACTCTGATGCCGACCGGCAACGATGTGATCGTGGGTGTGGATGGAACCGGGCATGACGTCCGTTTCTACTCCGACACGGCGAGCGAGTCGTTGGTATGGGATGATGGTAACGCCAACTTGACGTTGACTACCATCGTGGCCGATACCACGAGCGTGAACGCTCTTGACCTTAAGATTACCGACAACACTTCCACCTCGGGAGATGTGATTGGTATTTCTTTGAGTCAAGAGAACGGTTCAGGAGCTGGTTTTGCTGCCGGGATTGATGTCGTTAACAACGACGATACCGCTATGACTATTGGTCAGCGAATTCGGGCGGTGACCGGCAACATCACTACCGCTTTGCAGATCATTGCCAGCGCCGACAAGACCATTACTGACGGTATCAAGATCGGTGATGGCAGCGGCACGATTACCGATGGTATTGACGTCTCCTCGGCTACCACCATGACCAACGCCCTTAATGTTGGGGCCAACGCCATTGCTGGTACTACGGGAGCGATTACCTACACCGGAGCGACTACTTGGTCCTCTACGGGAGGTGACCTGACTCTGCACGCCAACCACGACAGCTACGATTTGATCTTGGCAGGCGGAGACAATTTGCCAGGTGCGGTTTCTAATGGCAAGGATGTCGAAGTGCGGGCCGAGGACGACTTTATCGTTACGGTAACTGATGATGTCCTAATCGATGCGACTGGGGGCATTGTCACTGTGGACGGTGGCGAGGCCGTTGACGCAGCCATTACCCTCCAGGCGACTGCTGATGGCGGCGGGGTTCACATTACCGCTGGTGACGGTGAAGTAAGCGCTGTGGGTACTAACGAGTCTATTGAGTTACGAGCTACAGCGGACACGATTGTGGCTTTAACAGCTGGCGGATCCTTAGTGGTAGATGGTGATACGACTAATAGTACCAATACGGATGGTGCCATTGACCTCAACGTGGGCACGGTGACGGATGGGGCTATTGGTTTGCACATCGCTATGACTCAGGATGATGGGGCGGAAGACGGGGTGGATGCTATCGCCCAAAGCATCGTTCTGACTGCCAATGACGCCACCGGCGATATGTTTGGCCTCAAGATCACAGGAGCCGCAACTGATAACGCGGCGGCCGGCTCTTACGAGGCGGGTATCGTCATCGACAACGCCGATGACGCGGCTGGGTCGATGCCGGACGCGATTCTCGTTACCTCTTCGGGGGTAGATGCTGGTGTCACTGATGCTATCGATGCTTCGGCGGCTAACATTACCAACGCTCTTAATGTGGGGGCCAACACCATTGCCGGTACGACGGCAGTGATTAACTTCAGTCAGTTCGACTTGGCGGCCACGGGTAAGACGGATTGGGTAATGGCGGCGGCGGGGCAGCTGACGATTGATGCGGCTGCTACCGATAACACCACTACTACGGGGGTAATCGATATCAACCACGACAGTACCGCTTCTAGTCAGGCAATCAACATCGCTTCGGCGGTCGTTGACGATGACGCTATCGACACTCAGCAAGGAATCTTGGTAACCATGACTAACAATGCTGACGACTCTGACGTGGTTTACGGGATTCAGGTAGCCGAGTTAGGTGGGTCCGCCTCGGGTGGCAACGAATACGCTATTTACCAAGCCGGTACGGCCTGGGACTACGGTCTCTACATTTCTGACGATGTTCACTTCAATACCAAGGTCAACTTGGGGAAGATGACTTCGGCGGCCGATCCGGACGATGGGGCTATCACGGTCACGGCTTCCTACTTCGAGTGGACTCCTGCTGGCGCAGGAACCGCTACCTTTGCTGAAGGTACCGAGGGCGACTTGTTGATTATGGTAAACCTGGCAGCTAACACCATCACTTTGAGCGACGGCGCGGGTAACATTATCAGCGGCGGTCAGGAACTTGGCCAGTACGACACGGCGACTTTCGTCAACAACGGCGACGATTGGGTCTTGATTGCCACTACCAACAACTAGCCTTAAGCCTTGAAGGCAAAGAATGAGCCCCGCCCAGTCCGACTGGGCGGGGTTCTTTTTGACCTAAGTTTTGATTTATAATCAAGAGGACTATGGCGACTAGAATGAGAATCAGTTTAGGTAAAGTTTGGCTGAAAATGTTGGTTTTGGTGACAGTCGTAGCCGCGGTTGGAGGTTCGGTCTTATTGTGGCGGAGGGGTGGGGGAGGCCGAGAAACGGCTATGGCCCCTTTAGCGGCGGTAGAGTGGGTGGATTACACCGATCCTAGTGGAGAAGTTAGTCTGAAGCATCCTTCAAGCTTTGTGCTTGGTAAAGTGCCTGAAGGCGAGGACGGGAAAGAGCAGTTTGGTTTTCGTCTCGTCAGGGTTAATCCCCCCACCCTGGTTCGGGTTTGGAAGGAGGGGTTGGGTGTGGTGGCGGCTTTTGTTCACCAGCCTCTTTTGGATTACCTTAAAAATAACCTTAACCGTCGTTATGCCTCAGAGTTTCCTGATTACTCGCCGGAGAAGCTGGAAGGAACTGTTTGGAGGGACTTGCCGGCTTTTTCGGCTTGGTTTACTTTCCAAGACCCGCAAAAATCTTACCGGGAAAAAATTCGCCTTACAGTAGTCGTTAAGGAGCAAACGGCTTATTACCTGCAGTGTATGGCTCCGGAGGGGGTGTGGGAGCATGCAGAGCCCAGTTGCGATTTGATCCAAAATAACTTCCAGTTTCTTCGCTAAATTAATACTTGGTTGGGCTTTCTTATTAGTTGCCAATTTTCTCTCTTTGCAAGGCGTCTCAGTGCGGCATGGCTTTGCGGCGCTTGGCTGGGTTCTCCTATGACCTGTTTTTCTTTGCGCCTTATCTTTTACCCTTTCCGTAAACGATAGCCGAACGGCCTACCGTTTGGTAAAGTTCTAAAAAGCCGTGACAGTTAGGTAACTACCGTGGTACGTAAGTAGAAAAGTTTTCCTCCGATATTGGTAGCCGAACGGTGCGTGATTGCGAAAAGGGTGGTGCGATTGGGTTAGGGCGAGAGAAAAAAGGCTAGGGTAGGACCTGAGTGATTATGATTTAGGGGGGGAGAAGAGCCAAGAGGTGCCAGTAGGAGAAGAGTTCTGCGTTCCGAAATCGTTGACCGAACGGCTACCTATTTCGTAAAATTAGGAACAAAGAGTAGTATGCCATCACCGAGTCTGAGGCTTCGTCTAGAGAATAGAGATCTTTTTGAAAGTTACCTCGCTGTTTACGAAGAACTTCCTAATTACAAGAAGTTGCTGAGGAATTTAATTAAATTTAACCAGATGTACCAGCCGATCCCGCGGGGTAGCCGTCAGGCTGACCCTTGGGGCCAGCTGGCCGGAATTAATGAGGAACGTCGGCTTCGGCGGGCACAGATTTACCTTAACGAGAAAGACCTTATCCAAACTTTTGACGAGAAATTAGGCAGGAGGTTGGTGGTAACTAGCCGAGGCCACCAGATATTCTATAAAGATTATCCCTTAGCTAAGTTACGGCAGCAGAAGTGGGATGGGCTGTGGACGGTGGTGATGTATGACTTCCCTGAGAAAGAGAGGCTCCGGCGTCAAATGATCCGCCGTCGTTTAATAGCTTTGGGCTTTGGCTGTCCGCAGATTAGCTTGCTAGTTTCTCCTCTTCCGGTGGAGGAGCCAGTGCACCAACTCTTGCAGGGGGAGAGGGTGACGGAGAAAGTCTGGATCCTGAGGGCCGAAAGAGTTTTAGGTATGGAAAACTGGCAGGTGGTTCAGCGGTCTTGGCCGCAGCTGGAAGAGCTTCAAGTTCTTTACGAAGAGTTAGTGGAAGTCTTACCGCAGGCTAAGGAAGAGGCGAGTTTAAAAGAGGAGTGGGTGCGGTATTTTATGGCAGTCAACAACGCCGACCCCTACCTGCCAGCAGAATTATTGCCGAGAGACTGGAGCGGTGTGGAGTGTGAGCGCGCCTTTATCGGTATTTGCAGCCGCGGTTTCCTGGATTCCGTGGCTTCTGAGCTGGACCGTTTCCGTAATAGGTAGCCGAACGGCTCAGAATTACGGAAGATACCGGATGGGGGTTGAGGCGTTCAGACGCCTATCAGATGCTCAGAGGTGCCTTTGGAGATGAGGTATTTCCTGGAAGGGTCTAGGGGGGGCTAAAGAAAAGGAATAAAGAACAAAAAGAACAAAAGGAGAAAACGAGGCTAATTGACAGAAAATTGGCTAGCGTATAGTCTAGGGGGGATGAAGAAAAAAATAGCGTTGGTAGGTAAAATAATCCTCACCCTTTTGGTAGTCGCTAACCTGGGTTTTTCCCTTTTCCTTTTTGTTGAACAGGGTAATATCTATAATGAGGTGCGAAGTTTAGCTAAGTCGCTCACCACGATTAGTCAGAATTTAACTACGCTTGATCAGAACTTGGGGCAGACCGTGGAGCAAATTGGAGTGCGAGAGGACGTGGCTTTAGAGCGGCGAAATTCCATTAAGATTAGCGAGGCTAACTTTGGGGAGGACCTTCTGCAAGCTACCTACAAACTGGGCTCGGACCTGTCTTCCGTGAAAGCCGTTTTCCAGGACTGGGGGGACCATTCTCAAGCTCCGCAAGTGGCCGATGTTTCTTTCTCGGTTCAGGGCCGAGTGCTGACGCTGGAATTTGCCCCGGTAGTTAATCCTCAAACCGGCACGGCTGTAGTAGTTACCCAGGCTCAATCGGCGACTTTGGGAAAGACGGTGGAGGTGGAAACTACCTTCGATCTCTGGAATCGCCAAGTGACTCAAGGGGAGGCCTACTCCAAAGAGCCCTTGTAAAAAACCATGGTTGACTTTATTGTCGTTTTTATTAGGTTGGCCTTGAACCTCACCCAGACGGCTATTTTGGGCTTATTGTTCTATTGGTCGTTTAATACCGTGGCCGATTTTCCTTGGGAAAATTGGTTAAGGCGGGAAGTGCGGTTTTACCACCTCCTCCTTCCCAGTCTGGCTTTAGCCGGACTAGCTTCCGGGCCGGTTAACGCTATTTGGGAAAGGCTTTCCTCTTTCTTTTCCCTCTTTTCTCCTGATTGGCTCTCTGCCCTGGCTAACCTTGCTGGAGGCTTGGGTTTGCTTTCGCTACTTGTTTGGCTCGTTAAGACCTCTCCTCAGCAACCTAGTTGACCTTTTTTTACTCGTAGACAATACTGGGAAGCGTGGATCTTCGCGATTATAAAAACAAGCCTGCCTACGTGAAAAACTACTGGTGGTTTGTGGGCAAGCGGCAATTTATTGACCAGCTCCTGCGGCGATATTTGGGGAAAGGCGAGAATCGGCGGATTTTAGATGTCGGTTGTGGGGTGGGGGATGATTTGGAGATTATCAGCCGCTACGGCCAGGTGGTGGTTTTGGACTCCGACGATGAAACCCTGCGCTATATCCCTGATCAGTACCAAAAAATCCGTTGCGAGATCCAAAATCTGGATTGGGGAGAGGAGAAGTTTGACGCAGCAGTGCTCTTTGATGTTTTAGAGCACGTGGAAAACGACTCCGAGGCTCTGGGAAAAATTAGTCAGGTTCTAAAACCATACGGGTTGGTGGTAATCTTAGTACCGGCTGGCCCCGGTTTGTGGAGTCCCCACGACGATTACTTGGGTCACTACCGTCGGTATACTAAAAAGTCTCTTCAACAGCTAGCCGCACACTGTGGGTTGACTACTTATGAGGTGGGTTACTGGAATAGTCTGTTTTTTTTACCCATCGCCCTTTACCGCTTGGCTAAAAGAAGGCAATCACCTAGCCTTCAGGGGGGGAGTTCTGACCTCCTTTCCTTACCTGGTGTTGTTAATCAGGCCCTCACTTGGGTTATTAGCTTGGAAAATCTTTGGCGCAGTCGCGGGAGGGGCCTGCCTTGGGGTCTTAGTCTTTACACCGTTTTAAAAAAGCCATATTGACAGACTTGTTCTTTAATTTTGGGCGAGAGTGTTCTAGAATAGCCAGCAGATGTTGATAACTGCCCAAAGTTTATCAAAGGGGGTGATTATTTTATGGAAATGACAAGAAGTGCCAGCGTGGGTATGCCTTCCCCAAAGAATGGCTCTGGTAGTTTAGTCCTTAAACTTATCATTGGTGTAGTCACTTTAGCTTTGGTGGGGGGAGGATCCTACTTCTTGGTCAGGGCTTTCGGACCGGGCGGAGTGGACTCTTCCAAATACCAAGCGGTCTTTTTGAGCAATGGTCAAGTTTACTTCGGCAAGTTGAAAGGTCTTGGGGGTAACGCTCCAGTTTTGGAGGATGTTTACTACCTAGTCATCAACCAGCCCTTGCAGGGTCAGGAGGGCGAGAAGCCCGTCCAGCCTAAGTATACCTTGGTGAAGCTGGGTCGGGAGATCCACGGCCCTGAGGATAAGCTGATTCTTCAGAAGCGGCATATTCTCTTTGTGGAGAACCTTAAGGATGACGGTAAATTGGTGGCCGCTATTAAGCAAGCTGCCTCTAACCCAACCTCCCCGGTTGCTCCAGCGGCTCAAGAGCAGGCTCAACCCGCTCCGGCTCAGCCTACCGTACCAGCAGAGACTCCTAGTGAGACGCCGGCGGAAACGCCAGCTGCTCCCGCTAACACTGTTAACGAAGTGGTGACCCCTTAGTTTCCGTTTCTTTTTAATAAAGAGACAAAAGTCGCCTCCGTTTATCGGGGGTGATTTTTTGCAACTTATGGCGATATAATGAGTTGATGGTCAACCGCCTCTTCCGCCGGGAATTGTTAAGTCACCCCTTAGCTCGGCACTCCTTCGTCGTGTTTTTGGGGTCGATGACGACGAATGTGGCTAATTACCTTTTTAATTTGTTAACCGGGAGGCTACTGGGCCCAGAAAGCTACGGTGTTTTAACGGCCTTGCTTTCCCTGCTGATGCTGGTTAGCGTCCCCGCTTCTACCCTGATGACCGTCGTGGTTAAATTTACTTCTGAATTTAGAGGGCGGGGGGAAAATTACCTGGCCCACCATTTTTTTAAGAAGCTTAGCTCTATTTTTTGGCTGACGGGTGTGGTTACCACCCTTGTTTTCGTGCTGCTTAGTCCCTTGGTGGCCGACTACCTCAAGATCAGTTTGTGGCTGCCGGTGGCGGTCTTGGGCCTAAGCTTTTTGCTGGTTTTTCCTCAAGCGATTAATAACGGTTTTTTGCAAGGTTGGCAAATTTTTCGTTCTTTCTCTTTTTTGGGTGCTTTGGGAACTTTGATTAAGCTCTTTTTGGGGGCGGGGGCGGCTTGGGTGGGTTGGGGCGTGGCTGGAGTACTAGGGGGGATTTTTTCGTCAGCCCTGGTTGTTTACTTGCTTTCCTTTCGAGTAATTAGCTCGATTAAGTTCCACAAGGAGACTCAGAGGAAGTTGGATTGGCCTAAGATTTTAAGGTACAGCTTGCCCGTACTTTTAACTACTTTGGGGTTAACCCTTTTTATTACCACTGATATCCTCGTCGTCAAGCGTTTTTTTAGTGACTACGAGGCGGGGATTTATGCTTCCCTAGCCTTGGTGGGCAAGGTCGCTTTGTGGGCTTCTATGTCGGTGGTTCAGGTGATGTTCGCTTTGGTGGCCGAGAAGAAGGCCCGTCACCAGGCGGAGAACGGCTACTTTTTAGCTAGTCTTTTCTTAGTGGCTTTGGGCTGTTTGGGAGTGACTTTGGTGTTTGGATTGTTCCCAGAGGTAACTATGAGGTTCTTCTTCGGCGGTCAGTACGTTTTGGCGGCCCCCTATTTGGCTTTTTATTGTTTATTTATCACTCTCTACAGCCTCATTAACGTTTTTTCCAGCTACTTTTTGTCCACTGGTAAAGTTTCTACAGCCAGTCTCGTTTTGGTGGGCGCCCTACTCCAGATCGCCGGTTTAGGGGTTTTCCATAGCTCCTTTTGGGAGGTGATCGGTGTGTCTAGCGCTGTTTCTCTTCTCCTTCTTTTGGTAATGATAGGAGCTTACCTGTTTAGCAACCAACAAAAGGCGGTCGTTATCGAGGCTGGAGCCGGTTCTTTGCCAGGCTAAAATTTGTTAAGATTGGTCAGTTATGTTGCTGTCGGTCGTTGTCCCGGCCTACAAGGAATCAGAAATTTACCAAAGAATCCAAGAACTTAAGGAGACTTTGGAAGGCCTTCCTTCTACTTGGGATTACGAGGTGATTGTTGTTGTTGACGGCCGGGACCAAATGACCTGGGAAGGGGCTCAGAGGGCTCAAGGGCCGAAGGTTCGCGTGGAAGGCTACACCCCTAACAAGGGCAAGGGCTATGCCGTGCGCTACGGGATGGCTAGGGCGGGGGGCGACCCAGTGGCTTTTATAGACGGTGGTTTGGAGATTACCCCGGCTAGTTTGCGTTTGGCCTTGGAACATTTTCATTGGTACGACGCGGATGTCGTCGTTGGCTCCAAATACCACTCCGCTTCCAAAGTGGTCACCAGCGGACATCGGCGCTTGGTTTCACGATTGACGAAGTATTTGATGCGGTTTCTATTTGGTCTAAAAATCAGTGATACCCAGGCCGGTTTAAAGATTTTTCGCCGCGAGGTCTTGGAAAAAGTGCTCCCGAGGATGCTAGTTAAGCGCTGGGCTTTTGATGTAGAGATGCTGGCGGCGGCTAACTATCTTGGGTACTCGAGAGTCTTTGAGAGCCCCATTGAGCTACAGCATCTCAATTTTACCAGTAACATTAGGGTCTTTGGCCCGAACGGCATGTGGAGATCTCTTTGGGATGCTTTAGCGATCTTTTACCGTTTGCGGATTGTCCACTACTACGACGATGACCATCAGCGGAAGTGGGTTTACGATAAGGATTTGGATTTTAAGGTTAATGTGGGTTGAAGATTCAGGGTCTGACCCTTTTTTAGGGTCAGACCCTATTTAAGGCTGTTATGAAGACTATTGTCGTCGCCGGCGGCGCTGGTTTTATTGGGGCTAATCTGTGTCGAGAACTCTTAAATAGAGGAGAGAGAGTGGTTGCGGTGGACAACTTTATTACTGGTAGGCAGAGGAATCTCGAAGAACTTCTTTCTTTACCTAATTTTAGCCTGGTGGAGGCGGATGTCACCCAGCCCCTGGAGATTTCCGAGTCCCTGGACGAAATTTACGATTTGGCTTGCCCTGCCTCTCCTGATGACTTTTCCCGTTACCCCTTGGAGATTTTGAACGTCTGTTCCGACGGAGTAAGAAACCTTTTGGAGCTAGCCCAAAAGAACCAAGCCAGGTTTCTCCAGACTTCGACCTCCGAAGTCTACGGCGATCCTTTGGAGCATCCTCAAAAAGAAACTTATTGGGGCCATGTTAATCCGATTGGTCCTCGGAGTTGCTACGACGAAGGCAAACGCTTTGCGGAGAGTTTAATCGTCAATTTTCGGCAAAAGACCGGGTTGGACGCCAAGATCGTGCGGATCTTCAACACCTATGGTCCGTATATGCGAATGGACGACGGGCGGGTGGTGTCCAATTTTTTGACGCAGGCTCTTCGTGGTCAAGATCTAACGGTCTATGGAGACGGCAGCCAGACGCGGTCTTTCTGTTTTGTTTCCGATATGGTCGAAGGCTTAACGAAAATGATGGCCAGCAGTGAGTTGGGCCCGATTAACATCGGCAATCCGGGAGAGTTTAGTATTAAAGAGTTAGCGGAAAAAATCTTGCGTTTGATCGAGGGGCGCTCGCAACTGACCTTCAGACCCATTATGAAAGACGACCCCAAACAGCGGCGGCCGGATATTACTTTGGCTAAAGGGGAGCTGGGTTGGGAGCCAAATATCTCTTTGGACGAAGGCTTGCGCTTGAGCCTGCCGTGGTTTAAGAAAGAGTTGGGGTTGGGATGAACACTTCAGAGATGGGGGGTTCAACCCCCTTCCGTGGTGGGGTTGAGCCCCTAAGACCGCCAATGGTTTCAATAGTTATCCCTGTCCGTACTTTAACTCCTGACCTTCGAGAAACTCTCACTAAGCTCAGGGATTTGGACTACCCAAACTTCGAGGTGCTGGTATTTACCGATGGGCCGGTAGCAGAAGCCTTTCCCAAAACCACTTTTATTTCCTCTGGCGTGCCTACTCCGGCGGAAAAAAGAAATCTGGCTTTAAAATATGCCCGAGGAGAAATCATTGCTTTTTTGGACGATGACTCCTACCCAGATCCGGCTTGGCTTAGAGAGGCTGTCCCTTATTTTGCTGATTCTCAGGTGGGAGGCGTCTGCGGCCCGGGAGTGACACCCCCTAGCGACGGCTTACTGGAGCAGGCTTCCGGTAAAGTTTTTGGTTCCTGGCTGGCTTCCTATAAGGCTATCTTGCGCTACCGAGCTTGCCCTAAAACAGAAGTGGACGACTTCCCCTCGGTTAACCTTCTTGTCCGTTCCAGCGATTTTCGCCAGGTTGGCGGCTTTATTGAGGGCTTTTGGCCGGGAGAGGATACCAAGCTATGCTTGGACCTAACCAAAGGTTTGGGCAAAAAGATTATTTACGACCCCAAAGTTTTAGTGTGGCACCACCGGCGGGCTTTATTCAAGGACCACCTCAAGCAGGTTTGGCGCTACGCCAACCACCGCGGCTACTACTCAAAAATCTTCCCCGAAACCTCACGGCGGTTGATCTACCTAGTACCTAGTTTATTTGTTCTTGGGTTAGTGATGGGTCCTTTGGCTTCTTTGGTTCTTGGCCAAATTGGCTCGATGTGGCTAGCCAGCTTTTTGGCGGCAGTTTACCTGGGGTTTTTGGCTCTGTATGCTTTCCTTTTGCTCTGGGAGGGGCTGGCGACAAGAAGCTTAGTTTTGGCGCCTCTGGTGATGTTGGGAATTTTCCTAACGCATCTCGCTTACGGCTTCGGCTTCTTGCGTGGTTTGTTCCTCCGTCCTCAGCTTAAACCTCACGAAGTTAGAGGTGATACCTACATTGGCGGTTAACCTTGAGGGACGGGAAGTTAGCCGTGTTGTCGGCCCCAACAAAAGGGTTTTTCTCTTGCCTCTTAGCTTTGGTCAGTTTAGACTACAAGGGTAAGGATTTTATGAAAATTGCCATCTGTTATCCTCCTTTAGAAAATCCTAAAGGGACGCCTTTGCTTTCCCAAAACCGCCAGTTTCAGTGGTTTACTAATCCTTTGACGGCCTATTCGATTTATCCTGTCGTCCCCGCCTCCGCGGCTACGCTCCTAAAATCTCGTGGCTACGAAGTCGTGTGGCTAGACGGCGTGGCGGAAAAGTGGAGTTGGCAAGAGTTTGTTGGTCGTTTAAGCCAAGAAAAGCCCGATATTGTAGTCTTGGAAACCAAAACACCAGTAGTGAAGAAGCATTGGGATATCCTGCGTCAAATAAAAAAGTTGTCAGTTGCTAGTTGTCAGCCCGCCCGCCAGGCTTCGCCAGGCGAAGCGGGCGGGTTGTCAGTTGTTTTGGTTGGTGACCACGTGACGGCACTGCCCGAAGAATCTTTTTATAATTCGCCAGTAGATTACGTTCTCACCGGCGGTGATTACGACTTCTTACTCCTCAATCTGTGCGAACATCTCACCAAGAACGCGGTCTTGGAGCCGGGGATTTGGTACCGTGACGATCACGCCATCAAAAATACCGGCCCCTTTGCTCTTAACCACGACCTAAACTTGTTGCCGCCAATTGACAGAGAGCTGACGAAATGGAAACTTTACGCCCACAAAAACAGCAACTTTAAAAAGACGCCTGGGACCTACACCATGTTTGGCCGCGATTGCTGGTGGGGGCGTTGCTCCTTCTGCTCTTGGACGACTCTTTACCCGGGTTGTGATTACCGCACCTTCTCCGTCGAAAAAGCTTTGGATGAGGCCCAGTCGTTAGTGGAGAAGTTGGGGGTGCGGGAAATTATGGACGACTCGGGGACTTTTCCGGTGGGGGAGTGGCTGCACCAATTTTGCTTGGGGCTAATTCAGCGCGGCCTAAATAAAAAAGTGACCGTAGATTGCAATATGCGCTTTAATGCCAATTTGACTCAAGAAGACTACAATCTAATGGGTCGGGCTGGCTTTCGTTTTATTCTCTACGGCTTGGAATCAGCCAGTCAAGCGACTTTGGACCGAATCAATAAAAATCTCAGAGTAGAACAAATTGAGCAAGGATTAGTGATGGCGAAGAAGGCAGGTTTGGAGCCCCATATCACCATTATGGTCGGGTATCCCTGGGAAACTAGGGATGATGTGGAAAAAACTCTGGCTATGGCCCGCGATTTTTTCCGGCGCGGCCTGGTTGATTCAATGCAGGCCACCATTGTTATTCCCTACCCAGGCACGCCTCTTTTTAAGGAGTGTCAAGAAAACGGTTGGTTGCTGACTGAAGATTGGGATAGGTACGATATGCGAGAGCCTATTATGAAGACGGATATGGCTCCCGCGGAGATTCAGAGCAAAGTGCGTGGTCTCTACAGTTCTTTTATGACGCCAAGCTTTCTGTGGCGGAAGGTTAAAGCTATCCGCTCTCTGGACGATTTAAAATTTATTGTTTTTTCCGGTCTAAAGTATCTTAGTAAGTTGCTGGATTTTTGGCGTTCATGAGGCTTGAAGACTTGCCAACAGTCTCGGTTATTATGGCGACCCTCAACGCCGCCAAGACTATGGAGGAGTCCCTCCGATCCATTCGGGGGCAGGACTATCCCGCCGACAGGTTGGAAATCATTATCGGCGATGGTGGCTCTACGGACGCCACTTTGGAGATAGCGCAAAAGTACGGTGCCAAGGTCTTTCCTAACCCTCTCCGAACCGGCGAGTCCGGCAAGGCTGTGGCCGCCAAGCAAGCTAGTGGCGAACTGCTAGCCATTATTGACTCCGACAACTTTTTGCCACAAAGGGATTGGTTACAGAAAATGGTGGCTCCCTTTACCGACTCGGAGGTAGTGGGGAGTGAACCTTGGGAATTTACCTGGCGCCGGCAGGATTCTTTGGTAAGTCGCTACTGGGCCTTAGTAGGAGTTAACGACCCCCTCTGTCTTTTTCTAGGCAATTACGACCGACGAGGTTATTTGTCAGCTGACTGGACGGGCTTACCTTTGAAGTGGGAGGATCGGGGAGGGTGGTTAAAAGTGAGTTTGGAAAAAGGGAGGCTGCCGACTATTGGTGCCAATGGCACGATTTTCCGTCGTTCTTTCCTGCGCCCCGAAACGGTGGGGGACTACCTTTTTGATATCGACATTGTCTCCGAGAGGCTGCAGGTTGGGGGTATAAAATTCGCTAAGGTAAAAATTGGCATTGTTCATACTTACGCCCGTAACTTAGGAGACTTTTGGCGTAAACAGAAGCGGCGGGTGGCCGACTTTTTATACCACCAAAAAATTGAGGATCGGAGTTATGACTGGCAGTTCCCCAAGCAGCCGGGTTTTGGGGGGATTCTGGCTTACTTAAAAGTCGTCATTACAGGGCGTAATAAAGGCCTGCTGCTCTTTGCTTTGGATACCATCTTGGTGGTTCCTCTCATCTTCCAGGCCCTAATTGGCTTTGTTAAAAAACCAGACCTAGCCTGGTTGGTGCACCCCGTAGCCTGCTGGATGACCCTTCTCGTTTACTCTTGGGGTGTTATTAAAGCTAAGCTCCTGGGGGAAAAGGAGCTAGACCGCCGCAATTACCGCCAGTAGTTTTCTGCTATTATTGCTCAGATGAGAATCCTTATCCTTAACTTTCGCGACATTCTCAACCCGTCGGCGGGCGGGTCGGAAGTAGTGACCCATGAAGTGGCCAAGCGCTGGGTTGCCCAAGGTCACCAAGTGACCGTTTTTGCTCCCCGTTTCCCAGGCTGCCACGACGAGGAAGAGCACGAGGGGGTACGGCTCCTGCGTCGCGGTGGCCGCTATACGGTCTACTGGCAGGCGTGGCGTTACTACAGAAGATACTTAAGAGGCCAGTTCGACATAGTGATTGACGAGGTAAACACCATTCCCTTTTTTGCCCGTTTTTACGCGGGAGTGCCTGTGGTGGCCTGGTTTCATCAACTGGCTCGCCAGGTCTGGTTTTACGAGGCTAGGTTTCCTATTTCGGTAGTTGGCTACTTTTTAGAGCCTTGGTACCTCCGCCTTTACCGGCGGGTGCCGACGATGGCGATGTCCCCTTCTACGGCCCAGGACTTGCTCCGACTTGGTTTTGAGCGGGTTTGGGTCTTGCCGGAGGCAATTAGTCTAGACCCAGTGGCTTCTTTAGAGCCTAAAGGTGAGGAGCCGAGGTTGTTGTTTGTGGGTCGGGTAGTGCCGTCCAAGCGGGTGCACGCCGCGGTCGAAGCTTTTCCAGAGGTACTTCAATCCTTCCCCAAGGCCAAACTTTTGGTTGTAGGTGACTTAGGGGTAAAGCATTACGCGCTTCGGCTGTGGCGCTTGATTCAAAAGCTCCAGATCGCCTCTAGGGTGCGTCTTTTGGGTTACGTTTCTCGGGAGGAAAAGCAGCGGCAGATGCGGGAAGCCACTTTACTTTTAGTAACTTCGGTGCGGGAGGGTTGGGGTTTGGTTGTCACCGAGGCTAACGCTTTGGGGACGCCCGCCGTGGTCTATAATGTGCCGGGTTTGAGGGATTCGGTTAGGAATGGGGAAACGGGAATAGTCTGTAGTCAAAATACTCCCCAAGCTTTAGCCGAGGCCGTCGTTGGTTTACTCAGAAATAAACAAGAATACGAACGCTTGCGCCGGCAGGCTTGGGAGTGGAGTCGGGAGTTTTCGTGGGAGAAAACGGCTTCTATGGGATTGGAATTTCTCGGGAAAGTGATTTCGGGTAGTTAATATGGACACGGAGCAACCCTTAGTTTCGGTGATTATTCCCACTCTTAACGCGGCCAAGTATTTGGCTCGCTGTTTAGAAAGCCTAAGGAACCAGACCTACCAGAATTTGGAGATCACCGTAGTTGACCGTCACTCCCAGGATGAGACTCAGGAGATTGCCCGTCGGTTTGGGGCAACGGTGTTAGAATTTGGTCAAGGGCGCTCAGCCCAGGTAAATTACGGAATTAAAAACGCCTCCGGAAAGTATGTTTACCGAGTGGATGCGGACTTCGTTCTGCAGCCTGAAGTGATTGAGGAGGCGGTGCGCGTTAGTGAGGAAGAAGGTTTTGAGGCTGTCGCTGTCCACAACACCTCCGACCCGACCATTAGCTTTTGGTCGAGGGTTCGGAACTTAGAAAGAAACACCTACAAATACGACGAGCTGATCGTGGCCGCAAGGTTTATCCGCAAGGAGGTGTTTGACCGACTCGGAGGATTTGACGAGAGTTTGATCGCAGCAGAAGATTACGATTTGCACAACCGTTTGGTGACGGCTGGTTACAGGGTGGGGAGAATAGAACCGGAAGAGTGGCATATTGGCGAGCCCAAACATCTGAGAGAAATTTTTCGTTCCAGCTTCTTCTACGGCGGCAGCGTTTTGGGATATTTAAAGAAAAATCCCGGTCGGGGGTTGAAGCAATCTTTACCTTTTCGGCCGTCTTTTATTAGGCACTGGCGGCAGTTTGCTTGCCAACCAGTCTTGACTGTCGGTTTTATCGTGATGGGCTTGACTAAAATGCTTGGGTTGTCTTTGGGGCTAATTTGGTTCGGGGCCAAAAATTGCTTGGGCAAAGGTAAAGTGAAAGATCGATCATTTAGTGATTTAACCAAAAAATGAAGATTGCGGTGGTGGGGGAAATTCTTTTTGAGCGTTCTGGGGCTAGGGCGCCGGTGAAATTGGCGGAGTCTTTGCGTCAGTTGGGCCACCAGGTTGACTACCTAGCCTTTGCGGAGCGAAAGGAGGAGGGAGTAGCTGAGCGCTTTCGGCGGTTAGGTATTGGTCTGTATCTCTACCCTGGTAAGGCCGGTTGGTTTAGCCGTTGGCAGGCTGCTTTTAGGCTTTGGCGACAGCTACGGCAAGGCGGTTACGAGGTGGTCAGCAATCACTCCAGCTTCCCCTTTCTGGTAGCCTCTTGTTTGTCCGGTAAACCTCTGCTCAAAACTTACTACGGAACCCAATTTTACTCCTATAACCAGAAATATCTGGCGGAGACTGGCTGTCAGCCTTCGCCAGTAATTAAGCTTAAGATCCAACTTTTTGATGCTCTCATCTACTGGCGGGAGAAGTTGGTTTTCTTTTTGGCCCCCAGGCAAGTGGCCATTTGCCGCTTTTTGTCCGGGGAGGCGGAGCAGCTTTACGAGGCCAAGATTCCTTATATCTACTTGGGGGCCGAGTCTGAGGATTACCACCTGGAAAACTCCCACGATCCCGAGGACGGTCTGCGGGTCTTATCGGTCAGTCGAATTGTGCCGTACAAAGGCTTTCACTACTTGATCCAGGCTGTTCAGGAGCTGCGGCCCCAGTTTCCCAAGCTTACCCTGCAGATTGTCGGATCATCACCTGATCAGTCTTACCTTAAATACCTACATTCCCTGGCGGGGGAGGAAACAGAAATTATTCTTAGTCCCTCCGACCAGGAGCTAGCTAACCTCTATCGCCAGTGTTCGATTTACGCTGTCTATGATGAGTGGTCCCCCTGGAGCCTCACTCTGCTGGAGGCCAGTTTTTTCGGCAAGCCCTTATTGGCCTTCGGCCGGGGCGGTTTTGGTGAGATTATTATTAACGGAGAAAACGGCTTCACTTGCCAAGATCTGCCTGATTTTAGCCGTAAGCTAGCTCAGCTGTGCGCTGACCGCCAGCTTCGCCAGCGATTGGGGGAAGGGGCCCAGCGCCTGGTGCAGCGCTTCACTTGGGAAAAATGTGCTCAGGAGTACCTGAAGCTTTTTGAGTCTTTACCCCGATTTGGGCCGTGGTTGAGGGATCAGAGATGCTAAACATCCTCGTTGTTAGTAACGGCTGGACTATTAAAATGAGCGGCGGTGATAAGCATATGCTGGAGGCGGCTCTCCGCTGGCAAAAGAAAGTGGCGGTGGGTTGGGTGGTGCCGCAATTAGGCTACGAGTTGAATCGTGAGGACTATTTTAGCCGGTTTGGGAACTTGACTATTATCCCCACCCCTTGGGAGAAGGAAGCCACTCTTAAGCAACCTCTTTATATTCTACTGACTTACCTTTGGCGCACGGCCAAAGCTTGCTGGGCCGCAGTCCCCGGCTCCTACCAGGTGGTGGTAGCTTCCAGCCACTTTCTGTTTGATGTCGTGCCCGTTTTATTTTTGAGTCGTAAAGAGAAGGCTCGGTCTTATGTTTATGTTCACCATATCATCTCCAATCAACGGGGCCGACGTGGGGGAGTGATGGCCCAGCTCTCCCAGCTTAACGAGCGAGTAAGCCTAGCCTTGATTAAGAAGTTTTTTGCTGGAGTGATTGTGGTCAGCCCCTTGGTGGCGGAGGAGTTGATTCACCGAGGCTTCAAGAGGGAGCAGCTTATGGTTAGTAGTAACGGTGTTCAGTTGGACTTTATTACGTCGATACCTGAGCAGGCAAAGAAGTACGCGGCTGTTTTTGTGGGTCGTCTCACAGAGCACAAAGGCATTTTCGATTTGGTCAAAATCTGGGACACGGTTAGTAGGATTGAGCCCGACGCCAAACTGGCAGTGGTGGGTAGCGGACCAGAGAAGGAGAGGTTAGTTTCTGCTATCAAAGGGGCGAATCTGGAAAAAAGTATCGACCTGTTGGGCTATCTGACTGAGGAGGACAAGATCAAAGTTCTTAAGCAAAGCCGTCTGTTTCTCTTCCCTTCTCCAGAAGAGGGGTGGGGGATTGTCATCGCTGAAGCGATGGCGGCTGGGCTGCCTGTGGTGGCCTATGATCTACCCGCCTATACTAAGGTTTTTCCCAAAGGAATGGTGAAAATAGCTCTAGGCGACTGGGAAAAAATGGCCGGGGAAACTGTTAAGCTTTTGGCCAACGATGACCAGCGGTTGTTGCTGGCTCTGGAGGGTCAAGCTTTGGTGCGAGATTATGATATTGAATTGGTGGCGGATAAAGAGCTGCGGTACGTAACAGTTAAAGGTTAAAAGTTCAAAGTCCAAAGTTAGAGGTTGGAAATTTGTGAAAAGAGTCATCGGGGTAGTTTTTTTCTACACTTTAATCTCAGCCTTTATGACCTACCCTTTGGTTCTTCGCCTTAACTCTGGTGTTTACGGGTATTCTGGCGATAACTTTGGCTTGCTTTGGCACTTATGGTGGCAGAAGCAAGCGGTTCTAAGAGGGGTAACCTTCTCACCTTCCCCGATGGTGGGGGCCCCTTTTGGGACGGTGATCTCCGCCTTACCCGGGGAGCCGGGCTGGTCGTATCCCATTATTTGGTTGACCAATCTTTTCAACGAAACCCTCGCCTTTAATTTGTTGGTCTTTCTTTCCTTTCCTTTGGCCGCTCTGACGATGTATCTGCTGAGCTTTTACGTTACCAAGAATACCTGGGCCAGCTTGGTGGCTGGCTTAATCTACGCTTTTTGCCCCTTTCACTTTTGGCAAATTTATGTTCACTTCGGCTTGGGCAATATTCAGTGGCTACCGCTCTTTGTGTTGGGATTGCTGCACTTTGAGAGAGTGCGAGGAGCTCAACCTCCCCCTCGTCTGCTGGCAAAAGCGGCCCTTCTGTGGGGCTTAGCTTGGGGGTGGGTGTTTCTAAATAGCGTTTATTTCGGCTATTTTAGCCTTCTGCTTGCGGGAGCTTACTACTTCTCTAAACTAATTTTTCGGCTTATTTTCGAAAGGCAGCAAGGTCTTCTTCCTCGACCCGCTCTCATGAGGTTGGGAGGGGGGTTGGCTGTGGCGGCTGTGGTGGCTTTGTTGCTGGCTCTTCCCGGTCTTTGGCCAATGATGAGGGAACAGGCCGGTAAGGAAGTGGCTGGCCAGACAGTGGCCCGGCCGATTGAACATATGCTGTCGATGTCGGCCCGCCCCTGGGACTTTTTACTTCCGGCTCCTGACCAACCACGGTTGGGTGAGTGGTCGGATTCGGTCTACATCCGTATCCGCAGTCTGAGCAACGATTACAAAACTATCAGTGCCTTTTTGCCGGAAAGGGTGGTTTTCCTAGGTTGGTTGCCTCTGCTTTTGGCCATCTTAGGGTTGGTGAGGGGCTCAAAATCTGATCGTTATCGCTCTCTTACTTTTATCTTTTCCCTTTCATCTTTGATCTTACTCCTCGTCTCCGCCCCGCCCTTTGTCTATATTAAGGGCTTTAAGCTTTTGTTGCCTTCTTACTTTTTATACCAGGTGTTGCCGATGTTTCGGGTTTATGTTCGTTTGGGAATTTTGCTTCAGCTTCTAGTTGCTCTTCTGGCTAGTGTTGGGTTAACGATGTGGCTCTCTCGCCTGTCTGGTAGACGCTCATTGATACTGGCAGTTGTTCTAGGTGCTTTAGTTTTGGGGGAATTTAATAATCTGCCCCCCTCGAAAGTGACACCGACGACGGCTCTACCAGAGTCTTACCGATGGTTATCCCAGCAGGAGGGGGATTTTATTGTCGCCGAGTACCCCAAGGCTTATGACACTCAAGACGCTCTCTTTTGGCAGCGTTTTCACGGAAAGAAAGTCTTTAACACTTTGGGCGAACCCGATTACTACCGAGTCTGGGACCAGATTGAGCATCTCTACTACCCGGAAGCGCCTCAGATTTTGGCTAACTTGGGGGTGCGGTATGTGGTGTGGCATTACCAGGACCCAGTTTATAACGGCTTTAGTCCTGTGGACGAGACGCGCTGGCAGAAATTCTTGGAGCCGGAGGTAAAAACAGATTTACCTGGTTTGGCTATCCGGGAGCGCTTGTCCGATGCTTACGTTTACGAAGTGACTGTTCCTCCGCAATCAACTCCTGAGCTAGCTCGAGAGAAAGTTGTCGCCTCCCAAAGCAGATGAAACGACCAGCTTGGCGGTTAGTGGCAGTGTTTGCCTTATACACCCTTTTTACCATTATTTTTAACTACCCCCTTCTTGTTAAAATTTCTCGAGCCACCTATGGCTATGTGGGTGATAACTATGGTTACCTTTGGCAACTTTGGTGGTGGAGCCAAACGCCCCGAACTTTAATTGACGGAGCCCTGACCCCCCTGTTGGGGGCACCGGTAGGCGGGCCGGTCAATTACTACCTCTACGAACCGTTATTGATTGGCGTGGGGAGGCTTTTGACTTTGTTTGTCAACTACTTCTCGGCCTTCAACCTTTTACTGCTGGTGACCTTTCCTTTGACGGGGTTAACTACCTACATTCTGGTAAAGTCACTCACGCACAGCGACTTGTCTGGTCTGGTGGCGGGTTACATGTTCGCCTTCTGCCCTTACCATTTTTGGCAGTCATACGCCCATTTTAGCCTGGCCCAGACCCAATGGTTGCCCCTTTACCTTCTGGCCCTTATCAGAGTGACTAGTGGGAGAGGAAGGCAGATTACTTCGTTCCTTTTTCTTTTACTAGCTTTCTTTCTGCTCTTTTTCACCAGCTTTATCTATGGCTACTTTGCCCTTGTTTTAACTGGTTTATGGTTGCTAGTTGACCTCGGGTACCGTTTCCTAAGAAGGGAAAAGTATTGGTCGTGGAAGTTTCTTATCTCGATGGTTATTTTTTTTAGTTTGGCGGGCTTGGTGAGCTTTTTTTACTTCTCGCAGTTTACACGGTTAGAAACTGAGCTGGGGGTTACTCACGAAGGTCGGGACCTAGACCACGCCCTCGCCCTTTCCGCTCGGCCTTGGGATTACCTTTTACCTGCCTATGACCACCCCTTTTTTGGTCGCTACATTAGTGATCTCAGAGATTCTTTTTGGAGGCTAACGCGTGATTGGCGGATGGCCAGCCCCTTTAAGCCAGAAAGTATCCTGTTTCTGGGTTTTACGCCTTTATTTTTAGCTTTAGTCGGCGTGCTTGGTCGCAAGCGAGAAGGAGCTAACGGTAATCAACTTGTGTCTCGGCTTGTCTGGGTTGCCTTTGGTTTTTTCCTTCTTTCCTTACCTCCCTATTTGCCTTTGGGAGGAGTACGCCTCTACTTCCCTTCTTTTCTGCTCTTTAAGGTTTTTCCTACCTACCGCGTTATGGCTAGGTTGGGAGTGCTGGTAATGTTGATGGTGTCCGTTCTGGCTGGCTTCGGTCTTAAGCCCCTCCTAAGTAGGTTCTCCTACCGGGTTCGGTACCTACTCCTACCTTTGATTTGTTCACTAATCGTCTGGGAATTTCTAAATGTTCCCCCCTTCCATTGGACTGACTTTTCTCAAATCCCAAGTTACTACTCTTGGTTAAGGGAGCAGCCCGGTGATTTTATTGTGGCCGATTATCCTATCGAGGCTTTTGATTTTGCCGAGGCGCAGCTCTGGCAGACTTTTCACGGGAAACCTATTTTGAACGGATCTTCAGAGTGGGCTACAGCCCGCTTATGGCGGGACGTTGCTGACTTAAAAGATCCAGCGGCGGTGGCTAAATTGAAGGAGTTGGGGGTACATTACGTTATCTACCATGTTGACGACTACTTATATGGGGGAGAACACCCTGTAGATGGGCACCGGTCTAAACGTTTTTCTACCCCGCCCGATTCACCAGAAAAAAGTGGATTAAAGCTGTTAAAATCTGAGTCAGGAAGTGTAATTTTGGAGGTTTTGTAAAGGAAATGCGGGTTGTTTACTCAGTTGGTTCCAGAATACCTGGCGGAGGCGTGGGCAACGTTTCTTTTCAAGCTGTTAAAGCGGCCACTGAGGCAGAGGTGCTGGAGCGGCTAATCTGCTTCGGTTACTCTGGTTCGGAAATGCCGACCTCTTTGGTTAAAGCTCTGCCCTTAGACTGGCCCCAGAAGCTGAAGGGCCATCGCTATTTTTATCCCGATTATCTTAAAGATTCGCTTTTTGACTGGCTGGCTTCGCGTGAGCTGGTGCCTTGTGACCTGTTTCATAGCTGGAATAACCACTGTCTAAAAAGCATGCGGCGGGCGAAAGAGTTGGGGGCTAGAACGATCGTGGAAAGGAACTCGCTCTACCCTTCGGAGCAGGCGGCTTTGTTAAAGGAGGAGTACGCTCGGTTCGGTGTTAAGGTGGAACCCACTAGTCGCGCCAGTCTGCAACGAGGGGAGCAGGAATTGCAGGAGGCGGATTATGTTTTTTGCCCGTCTACTTTGGTTCGGGAGAGCCTCTTGGCCAACGGTCTGCCAGACAAAAAGATCTGCCTCTTGCCTCAGGGGGTGGAGACCAAACGCTTTGCCATGGTTAGGAAGACCAATGACGAGATTTTTCGAGCCATCTTTATTGGACATCTAGGTTTCCGTAAGGGTTTGCCTTACCTGCTGCAAGCTTGGGATAAGTTGAAATTGCCAGAGGCAGAACTGGTTTTAATTGGCGGAGAGGAACCAGAAGCAGCCGAAGTTCTTCGTTCCTACCGAGGCCGTCCCGATATTGTGATGACGGGTTACACCGACATTAACCCTTACTTGGCGCAGGGAACTGTTTTCGTCTGCCCTTCCGTTGAAGACGGCTTTGGGTTGGTGGTTTTGGAAGCTATGGCTGCCGGCTTGCCGGTAATTGTGAGCGCTAACACTGGAGTGAAGGATGCAGTACGGGAAGGGAAGGATGGCTACATCGTGCCCATTCGGGATGTCGAAGCTCTGGCGGGAGCGTTGGAGAGCCTATATGCTGATCGGGGTAGGGCTTATGCCTGGGGCCAGCAGGCAGTCGAGCAAGCTCAGCATTACGACTGGTCCATTTACCGTCGTCGCTTGCTCAGAATCTATGAGAATTTGCTTTAGCACGGGCCTTAATCAACCCCGGGGGTTGAAAATAGCTTCAAATCAAGGAAAAGATGGTCGAAAGCAGGTTGTTACTATAATGAAAAAGCTGGCTGCCGAAAAGATCTGGTTGATAGTCATTGTGGCTCTTTCTTTAGCTAAGCTTTGTAGGCTTAATGGCGGTGTCATTCTGGCCGAACCGGACGAGCGGATCTACCTCGAGGCGGCTGGCAGCCTCGGTGGTGACCATAGCTTCTTTCCCTACCTAAGCGGCATTCCCTTCTTTTATGGTTTGCCTCTCCACACCTACCTGATTTGGTTTCTTTTAAAGTTTTTCCCTCAGGGGTACCTGGCCTCAAGGCTAGTTTCAGTTCTATCGGCGCTTTTTCTGACCGGGGCCTTTTGGCACTACGCTCGCCAGCAGTTTGGTTCTCGCGCTGGGCGGTGGGTGGTTCTTTTCCTTAGCCTCTGCCCTTTTGCTATCTTTTACTCGCGAGTGGGGGTAATTGAGATGCTGGTGACGGCTTTGGGTTTTGCTTCCTGGATGGCTTTTGATCATGGGCTGCGGTCACGGAATCGAAAGCACTTGTTTATGGGCGGAGTGCTTCTAGGGTTGGCGGTTCTTTGTAAGTATACTGCCCTGGTTTTTGGGGTGGTTGAGGGAGTAATGCTGGGAGTGAGGATCGGGCAGGAGCTTTTAACAGGGAGGGAGAGAAGTTTGCCGGCAAGGATAGGGGAGGCTTGGCGGAAATACCGGTTGGCCGCCGCGTCTTTGGCTTTGTCCGTAGCGCTGGTTGTGCCTGTGGCTTTTGCCTTTTACTACCATTCCCCAAGCTATTTTGCCGTCCAGACAAAAAAGAGCTTGGGGCTATTTGATGACTTTTGGCGCAACTTCGGGGGGACTCCAGAGGGCTTTGGCCGCTACGCCTCTTTGGCTCCTTGGTGGGTGGGCTGGCCCATCTTGATTTTGGGTTTGGTGGGTGGAGTTTGGTTGCTGGTCAAGGAGTGGCGTCGGCGGTGGTCTTTACTGCTGGTTTTTGGTCTCTACGCTTGGCTGGCCGTGACTCGCGCCCCCTTTAGTCCTCGCTACTTTTTTCCGGTGGTGCCTTTCTTGTGCCTGTTTGCCGGGATTGGTTTAGATAAAGCCCAAACCTTCCTTGAACGTCGGAGACTTTTTCTTTTCCCTTTCATTTTTTCCCTTTCATCTTTCGCCCTCGTCCTCCCCGGCTCCTGGACCGCCTTCCAAGCCACTCAGCACCGCTTGGTAGAAGAGGTGGGACAGTATATCTACTCCCAATCCGGTCCCAATGCCTGGATCTTTAGCAACTTTTGGCCTAACTATTTTGGTCAGGCGGCCCAGTCAGAGCGAGCCACTTGGTTAGCGAACTCCGTTTGGGAAACGGGGGCCTTTGTGGACACCGAGCGTTCGGCTTTGGAGATCCTGGAGCAAGAGGGGGGCTGGGTGGTGTTTGAGGAACTTTACTCTACCACTTTGGTGCACCCTCCGGAGCGAACCGAAGCTTGGCAGGTGATTCGAGACAACTACCAGCCGGTAAAAGTGATTGGTGACTCCGCCCCCAACTTTCCTGAATTCCCAGTTTCTTATAATCAAACCGAGATTTACCATCTGCCGTCGAAAGCGGAGTAAGCGCCAACCCGAAGTCCTTCTTATGTAACCCCGAGTCGCCTGCTTTGGTACCGTTGTACAGTCAACGGTACCAAGCCCTTAGCTCCTCTTAAAGATTGATTTTAGGCTTTTCTGTGGCTGACTGCCTAAGTTCTTTTTCCCCCTTACTCTTCGTGAGCGCACTTTGGACACCTGGTGTATACTATGGGAAATTGACCTTCAAAAATTGGTGAGAGAGGAGAGCGGAGATGGACGTAACTTTTTTCGTGGAGAGTGTGGAGTGGGGGGAAGACAGAGGCGAAAGTCTCAGGAAATTGTTCAGCTGCTCGTTTGGCGCTGGCACCTTGGTTTCTTATATGGCTGTGAGGGGCTGGAAAGTAGCCATGGCTCTGCCGTGGCTTGATGACGGCACAGCGGACGCGATTCGGGTGCTCAACGAAGCGCATGTCCCGGTAACCGCTTGGGTAGTCGTGGACGACTTGCGGGGTTATTGGCTTAACCCGGCTAGTATTTCCTTTACCCTCGCCAGCGCAGATCGGATCCTGCAAAGGGCCGGAGAGAATGACTTGCAGCTAGAGGCCATAGGCTTCGACCTGGAATTGCCAATAGGAGTCCTGCAGACTCTGGCTAAGCAAGGTCCCTCGGCAGCTATGGCGGCGTACCTAAGGTTCCTGAGGGAGAACTATAGTCAGGTAGTGGATGCACAGCAGCGACTTGAAGCCTACATCAACTACCTTACCTTACTGAAGGTACCGAGCGAGTTCTATGTCTTCCCTCGGCCCCTGGGCTTCCTGGGTGGTGGTCTGCGCCCCCCAAAGGGCAGTAGGCAGATCGAGATGCTTTACACCTCGATGGTCCCGCCGCGGCTGCAGAGCTTGTATCTGCGGCTAGCTAGGGATAAGGGCGCGATCCCGGCCCTCGGCATCGTTGGTGGTAGGCCAGGAGAGACACCAGGGAGGTACTTTGGAGGCTCTCTACCGCGGCATCTGACGAGCGCGGAGTTGTCCGCCGCTATTCGTCAGGTCAGTAGTCCTGGTGGGCAGCTATACGTTTTCGCACTTGACGACCTACTCGTCCTCAGGCTACTCGAAGTTGCCTTACCGGTTGGATGGTGAATAGAGGCGCGATCGGTACAGGCCGGCTTGAACCCAAAAGCCGGCCTTTTTCTTTGCGCTTTTTGCCATATTTGTAAGTCAGTTCTGACGGCTGGTTTTGGTACCGTTGTACAGGCAACGGTATCAAGGAAATAAGGTTAGGAATCTATAAAAGAAGAGCAGGAAGAGGGGGTTTCTTCCTGCTTGCCTCGGGGGATACGAAGGCGGTATCTAATCATTACCTGCCTACTCTCTTAAGTTGCCGAAGGATCTCCTTGCCCAGTTCTGTGAACGCTCGGAACGCATTCACTTCGTAGTCTACGAGTTCCTCGAAGTAGTACCCTCGGTTGGGATTCTCCAGAAGAACATCCCGAATCCACGGCAAGTCGTATTTGCTAGTACCGCAGGTGTGCTGCACTAACTCACCTTCTTTTCGAGCTATGCCGCGGTTGAGTATGTCGTAGGAGCTGATCCCTCCGTCACAACTGCTGAAGGTGTCGAACGACCCGTGCCCGACAAACACTGCGTTTTTGTAAGTGGGGTCGGCTAACCCATCCAATATTTCTAGGGCACTTGGGTTCAGGTACCAATCGGTATGGAACCCGCGCAGGTTTTGGCGGAGGGTAATCGGGAAGTAGCAGGCGAATGTAACTCCTCTCGCCAGGGTTTTACACGAAAGGCCCCAGTGGTCATCCCAGCCGCTAACGAAGACGGCAGTCTTGCTTTCTGAGATGGTCATTACGTTAACCAGATAGGTACCAGCAACGGCTAGAAAATTGAGATCGGTGACCAGGAGCAAGCACAGGGTGTAGAACAGCAGGTCGCCTAACACCTTTCGCCCAAATCGCATCATAAAGGCGAGCATTGTCTTCTCCTCCCAACTATGGATGTGCTTAGATTGTACTATATATTATAGGATCTGTGAAGAGTGGGTTGCAAGAAGCAGAAGAACTTGTAGCGTACCGGCGGAAAGTAGCTAATCAGTGTTGCCAACAGTTGTTGGATGTTACAATAACCAAGCATGAGTACGGCCAAAAAGGCGATCGCGGGGACTTTTTATGTAGGCTTAAGCTCTTACCTAACCATTGGGCTTAATTTGTTCTTTTCTATAGTCCTAGCTCGCCTTTTACTCCCCGAACACTACGGTGTAGTGGCCCTAGCTACTGCTTATGCTTCTTTTGCTGCCTTAGCTAAAGATTGGGGCATCTCTTCCGCCTTGCTGCACAAAAAGGACGACCTGGCCAAAACTACCCAGACCCTGTTTTGGCTCCAAATACTCTTGGGCTTGGCTAGTGTAGCGCTGGTGGCGCTCGCTTACCCCTTGGTTAAGCATTACCACAGATTTGACCTGTGGCTAGTGACCTTGGTGCTAGCCGTGGGTGGATTTATCCAAGCGGTGGGCTTGGTTCCCAAAACTCTGCTGGAAAAAGAGCTGTCCTTCAAGGGACTGTCTTCGCTAGAGATCCTGTCTATTGGAGTGGGGGGTGGGGCAGCTGTGTGGGCGGCTCTGGCCGGCTGGGGCTTATGGAGTCTGGTCATTCAGAAACTCCTGGAGTTTTTCGTCCGCACCTTGGGAACTTTTATCCTGCGCCCCTTAAGTTGGGCTTGGGGTTGGGACAAGGGGGTTTTGACTTGGTTCTTCCGCTCTTTTGGCTGGCCGATTTGGCTCTCGGGGTTGGCCAGTATCTTTTTGTTTCAGTTCGACAAACTAATGGTAGGCTACCTGGCCGGAGAGCAAGCGTTGGGGTTTTATTCCAAGGCCTACAACTTGGCCCTTTTGCCCACGGGGATGGTGACCGGGATTGTTTCTCGGGTGACTTTTCCCGTTTACTCCTCCTACCAGGATCAAAAAGAAAAACTGGCCCGTTCTTTTTCCTTAGTCGCTTCTGGGATCTGGCGTTTGGCCCTGCCCATTTCTTTAGGATTGGTCCTGGTGGCTTCGGAACTAATAGTTTTGCTGATTGGGGAAAAGTGGCTGCCGATGGTGCCAGTTTTTCGCATTCTGCTTCTTTATACGCTAGCGCGGTTGCTGATGGACGATAGCGCCCCTCTGATTAGTGGGGGTTTAGGTCGACCCGCTATCACTACTAAGGCTTTGTTCATTCAAGCTATCGCCCTGATTGGGCTTTGTCCCCTATTGGCTCACTACTGGGGCGGTTGGGGGGCTGGGTTGGCAGTGAGCGTAGTGGTCTTTGGGGGTTTGCTCTACATCTACTGGCAAATTAAAAAATCTTTAGCCTTTAGCCTGCGAGAAATCTTTGCGGCTCCTTTGGTAGCGGGGGCGCTAGGGTCTGTGGCCGTTTCGGCCGTTTTTTCTCAGTCCTCGCTGCCCCTTTTGCCAGCTATAGTAGGGAAACTGGTGCTTTTCTCTGCGGTTTACCTAGCATTGCTGTTGCTTTTGGAACGGGACAAGTTAAAATCAGAATATCTTTTCTTTTGTGATCTTTACCGAAAGAAAGAACTATGACGCCTTCCGTTTCTCTGGTTATCCCTGTCTTTAACGGTGGCGAGCTCTTAAGGCGTTGTTTGCAGTCGGCCTTGGCTCAGGACTATCCTCAAGAAAGCCTGGAGGTAGTGGTGGTGGACGACGGTTCCACCGATGCCCAGACCCTCCTCGTCTTAAAAGATTTTTCTAATACTCCTTATGTGCGAATTCTTTCTCAGGAGAACCTGGGCCCGGCGGGGGCGCGAACCGCGGGGCTTGGGGCAGCTCGAGGGGAATACGTTTTCATTCTGTCTCAGGATTGTCTGGCCCAAAAGGATTGGGTATCTTCGGCGGTAAGGGTCTTTGTGGATCAGCCTGAGGTGGGGATTGTCCAAGGGAAAATTCTCCCTACCCGAGAGATAGACCTGCCTTTGTATCACTGTATGGCAGTGGAGTCGTTCAGCTTCAGTTTTGAAACTGCCGCTATCGCCTATCGAGCCGCGGCTTTGGATAAAGCGGGGAGATATTTTGACGAAGTCTTTTCTTTGCCCGGCATAGGGGCTTGGGGAGACGATACCGATTTAGCCTGGAGGATTTTGGAATTGGGGTTCCAGTCTTTTTGGCTGGATCAGGTAACAGCCAAGCACGAGGTTCTGCCACGACGCCTTGGAAAAGAAATTAGTGACGCGGCGCGGTTGTCTTTGTTTAATCTCTTGGTTAAAAAGCACCCGGGGATCAGGCAGCACTTGCGCTGGGGAATTTTGTGGGGTGATCCTCGGCGTTATGTACGCTTGTTGACCCTGTTTTTGGCAGTTATTAGTAGTTTTCTTTATCTAAAAGGGAGGCTTAACTGGCAACTGGCTACTGGCAACTGGCTACTTTTTTTTGTGACGCATCTTTACTATGGCTGGAAGGACAACCAAGCCAACCGCTGCCCGTGGTACTATAAACTGACTTTGATTCCTCTTCATAAATTATTAACCGAGAGTTTAGCCACTCTTAGTTTCTGGTGGGGGAGTCTTAAATACCGATGCGTTTTAGTGTAATCGTTCCCGTTTATAAAAGGGAAGACAAGCTCCGTCGTTGTCTGGACTCTCTATTGGCCCAAGATTTTCCTAAAGAGGGCTACGAGATTTTCATTGTCGAAGACGGCTCCGAGTCGGGAATTAAAGCTTTGGTGGAGGCGAAGTCTGCTTCTTTTCCCAATCTCTACTACCTTTGGCAAACCAACAGGGGTCCGGCCTCGGCCCGGAACCTGGCTTTAAGGGGAGTTCGGGGGGAGATTGTGGCCTTTACCGACAGCGATTGCACAGTTCCCCCTAATTGGCTTACCCAACTAGAGACTGGCTTTCTTAACCATTCCGAGGCCGTGGGGGTGGGGGGATACCAGGAAGCCCCCGAAGAGGTCCTGGCTCAGAATCTAATTGCTCGTTACGAAAGCTTTGTGACCCATCATGTTTACGGAGCCGGAGAGAAATCTGTTCTGGGTGGTTTTGAGGTGCCCACTGGTGGCACGAACAATATCGCTTACTACAAACGAGTGTTTGAGGAGGTAGGACTTTTTGATGAGTCCTTTACGGCTCATATTTCTGGGGAAGACCCTGATTTTAAAAAAAGGGTCTGCGATCGAGGTTACCAAATTTTGTACCTGCCCCTCAAGGCAACCCATTGGCGCGATTACACCTTTAGCTCTTTCTGGCGGCAGTCTTTTGAACGAGGGTTGGGGATTCGTCATAGTCAGATCAAATATGAGGAGTCTTTTAGCCCCTCGTCTATTTACTGGCAGATGCTTAAGTCTCCTGTAGTTTTTTTTAGAGATCTCTTTAAGCTACCCGAGCCTGGATTGGCTCTGATGCGTTTGCTGGAGCGGTGGCAGGTGGCTTGCGGTCAGTTGAATTACTCACGGGTGGTGGCTAATGCAAGTTAGTTTGTTTCGTAATATCCCTGAAGAAGGTTGGCGCGGGTCAGAGCGGTACGCGGATAACTTGGTCCGGTCTTTACAGGCTCTCTCCCCCAGCGACCCTCAGTTGTCGGAACATTGGGTGCACAAAACGGGCTTTATCCACTACTTAAGGCCTGTTTTTAGGTCCCTGCCTTGGCTGAAAGATCACGGTCACGACCTCTACTTTTCTCGCTACTGTCTCTACGCTCAGCGGGCTCGGTTTTGGCAAGGGCAAATTAATCACGTTCTTGACCACAGCTACGCTTTTTTGGTGCACTCCCTCGACCCCCGGCGGACGGTAGTCACCTGTCACGATCTCATTCCCCTCCAGCATGAACAAGGTAGGGTGGAGAGGGAGGTTTATCAGTATGCCTTGGCGGGCCTCAAAAAAGCGGCTCGGGTGATAGCCGTTTCTGAGGCGACTAGGGTGAGGCTGCTTGAGGATTTGGGTCTGCTCGCGGAGCAAGTAGTAGTCATTCCCCATGGTTTAGAGGAGAAGTTTCGTCGGGTTACCGACCCAAGCGTATTGGAAAATTTTAAGAATAAGTATCACCTGCCTGCTGGGTTCAAAGTCCTTAACCTAGGTAACAACTTGGCCTACAAAAATTTAGAAGGCCTAGTTTCCGGTTTTTCCGTCTTAGCCCGGCAGGTGGGTGAGGCTTGGCTAGTCAAGGCGGGTGGGGATTTTACCAGTGAGCAGCGTGCGCTAGTGAAGCACTTGGGTCTTGAAGGAAGAGTTCTAGAGATCGGGTTTGTGACTGAGGAGGAGTTGCCCGCTTTATATAGTAGCGTGGATGTTTTGGCCGCCCCTTCTTGGGAAGAGGGTTTTGGCCTCACGCCTTTGGAGGCATTGGGTTGCGGTTGCCCGGTGGTCGTCTCCAACCGAGCCAGTTTGCCCGAGGTGGTCGGTCCGGTTGGTTTGATCATTAATCCAGAGGACCCCCAGGCTCTTCCGGGGGCGTTAGCCTTGATTTACCAGCGGCTTCAGGAAGGGATCTCGCGAGAAGATTTGGTAGCTTGGGCGGAGCGCTTCGATTGGGCCAAAACGGCCCAACGGACTTTAGAGGTTTATAGTGACGTTTATGCACATAAGTGATCACTTTATGAACGATTGCCCCTTCTGTGAGATCATTAGAGGTGAATCCAGCGAGCGCATACTTACTAAAGGAGAGTATGTTTTTACCGTGTTGAGTAACCCCAGACTAGTCCCAGGGCATTTACTAGTTATACCCAAGAGACATATTGAAAAGCCTTCAGAATTGACGGCCGTTGAGAGAAAGGAGCTGCTCGAGACCGTGATCGCTTTTCAGGAAAAGATCCTTCAGCAGGTTGCCTCTGGTTGCGACATTAGGCAAAATTGCCGGCCCTTTCTACCCCAAAGTCGGTTAAAGATTAATCACCTGCACTTTCATCTTCTGCCTAGGGAGTTCGAGGACGATCTTTACAGCAAATGCATGGTTCACGAAAGGGCGATTTTTCAGGACTTGCCTCAGGAGGAGGAAGCAAGATTTGGCTCGCTATACCAGCTTATTTTAGGGTCTGACTCTAAAAAAGGGTCAGACCCTGGTGCGCAATGAGGGTTTTGTTAGTATCTCACGCCTACGCCTCGTTGAATAATCATCGCAAGTTGGAGCTTTTGAGCCGGTACCCGGATTTGGAAGTGGGTTTGGTGGTCCCTAGGGTTTGGTCTAGTTGGCACGGTGAGAGGCTATCGGAGGTAGGGGCGCGGTTGAAGGTGGCTTACAAGACTTACCCCCTGCCCACTTTCAGTGAGGGAGATGGGGGGAAGTACTGGTACTCACCCTTACCTTTGGGACAGGCGTTACGGAATTTTTCTCCCGATATTATTCATCTAGAAGAAGAGCCTTGGACGCCCGCCAGTTTCCAGGTGGCTTTTCTAAACGCTGTTTTCCTTAAGAAGAGATTAGTGCTTTTTAGCTGGGAAAATCTGGTGGACCTACCTCTTAACTGGTGGCGGCGGCAGGTAGAGCAGTATGTACTCAAGCGAACCTGTCTAGCCATAGCGGGGAATAGTGAGGCTCAGGTTAGGCTTCACCGTCAGGGCTTCTCTGGGCCAACTGAGGTTCTACCTCAGTTTGGTGTGGATCCCTCTGTTTTTAAACCTTTGGAGGTGGGCCAGTTGCGCCGTCGTTTGGGTTTGGAAGGCAAATTCGTCATCGGTTTTGTCGGTCGATACGTGGAAGAAAAAGGCATCGACACCCTTTTGCAAGCTGCTCAAGGCCTGGGAGATAGTGTTCGCCTACTACTCGTTTCTTCCAGCCCTTCTTTGCCAGAACGGTTTATCAAGATGGCTAAGGATTTGGGAGTTTACGATCTAGTGACGCCAGCTAGTAATGTTTTGCATATGGAGATTCCTCAGTATATGAATCTGATGAGCGTCTTTGTGTTGCCGTCCAAAACCACCCCTAATTGGAAAGAGCAGTTTGGGCGCACCCTCATTGAAGCCATGGCCTGCGGCGTGCCTGTAATTGGTTCCTCTTCTGGAGCGATCCCCGAGGTGATTGGCGAAGCTGGCCTAGTTTTTCCCGAAGGAGACTTTAGGGCTTTGCAGGGAGTGCTTGACCAGCTGCGTTCTGACAAATCCCTAGTCCAGCAACTGACCAGCTTGGGAAGAGCCCAGGTGACCGAGAAGTATTCTTACGAACGGATAGCCGCCCGGACGCGGGAAATCTACTTGAGCCTAGTGACTAATGACAAGGTTTAGTAGACGCCAGTTTCTCAGCCTATTTTTTTGGTTTGCCTACCTCCTTCTGGTTTTTTATTTAGTGGCTGGTTCTGTGGCTCGTCTTCTTCACTATGAGGCTCCCTTTACTAGCCTCGGTCTCTACCACCAGCTGGTCTGGCACCTTAGTCGGGGAAGGCAGCCGACCAGTACCTTGGCTGGGACGGACAATTATTTTTTAGCTGAAGATTTTTCTCCCGGGCTTTGGCTGGTGGCTTTCACCTACCGTTTTTTGCCCAGCTTCTATCTGTTAATGATCTGGCAGTGGGCGATGACAGCCGTGGTGGGCGCTTTGGGGCTGTGGAAGCTGATCCGGAGTTTGGTTTCCCAAAAGTCCGTGGCCTATCTTTTGTTTTTGGCTTGGGCTATTTCTTTAGGGACGCAGCAGGCTCTGGCAGGGGATTTTCAGGCGGCGCACTTAGCCGCAAATTTATACCCCTGGGTTCTTTACTGGGTGGAAAAGCGACGCCTTAGCTGGGCAGTATGGCTATCTTTACTGGCCCTACTTTTTTCTCCAGAGGCAGTTGTTTTTTTGGTAGCCATCGGTCTGTTTTTTGGCCTGCGGACCCGTTTTCGTCGTAGTGGGCTGGTTATTTTGGCTTTGGCCAGTCTGTGGCTATTAGTGCTCACAAAAGTAGGGGGTCGGGCCTTAGAAGTGGGGCCTGCTTCTTGGGAGGGGTGGCGCTACTTTTTTTTGAGCAGCGCTGGCTTAGGCTTAATTTCTCCGGTGCCCGTTCTTCTGCTGTGGGGTAATCTTACAAGTTGGGTGGGGGTAGAGTTTTGCCTGTACGCCGGGGTGGCGTACTTTTTGTTGTTTATCTCTGCGCGCTGGCCGAAGGTAACTACCACTCGAGTACCTTTAAAAGCAGCTCTGGTAGTTTTTTGTTTTACTGCTCTTCTTAGTTTGGGGGATAGTTCGTTCCGAAGAAGCCTCGCCCCAGGCCGAGGTTTTTGGCTTCACGCATCCAGAGATAAGGCTGTGGCAAAGGCCTTGGCAATGATTCCTCCCCAAGCTTCAGTAGCCGCTCAAGACATTTTCCTTCCCCCCCTTTCCTCGCGGAGTAAAATTTATCATTTGTCGAATTTAGCTGATGCTCAGTACGTTGTCTTCACCACTCCCGACTTAGCCTCCCCTAAGGCCTGGCGTGATTTTTATGAACAGCTGCGGGTTGATAGGCGCTATGTTGTCATTTTTCAGTCAGAAAAGGTGATTCTTTTTTGCCGTGCGCAAGTAGGCCCGTGTTAAAATGAATTGGCCGAGGTGACTTGATGGGAAAAAGTCGAAAGCTGTGGGTCCTTATAATTTTCCTGATCTCTTTTACCTACCGTCTTTGGGGGATCAGGGCCAGTGGGGCTTTGTGGGACGAAGACGCTTACTTTAACGCCGGTTTTCACTACTACTACAATCTGCGGTACCTCCAATTTGACCCCGAAGAGAATTGGGGCTGGATTTACGAGCACCCTCCTGTGGGTAAGTATATTTACGGGGTCGGTACGCTTCTTTCTTACCAGTTTCCCGATGACGCCGCTTTTCTGCCTCGGTTAAACTTTACTTTCGGTAGGTTAGAGTCTGCCTTAATGGGTTCGTTGACGGTGATACTGGTTCTCCTGATGGGCTGGGAGTTTTTCTCTCCTTCTGTAGGGGTGCTGGCTGCCTCGGTTCTGGCTTTTTCTCCAGTTTTTGCGGCTTACAGCCGGATTATTGGCTTAGAGTCCCCTCAAGCTCTTTTCTGGACGGCCGGTCTCTATTTTTTTCTGAAGGCTGTTGGCCAGGGAGGCAATAACCGTCAATACTTGGCCGCCGGTTTGGGGGCGGCCCTGGCTTTTGCGACGAAGTATAATTCCGGATTGCTGTTGTTTCTTTTCGGGTTAATCTTTTGCCTGGGAAAGAGGTGGCCGGTCAATCGGGATCCGCCCCGATTTGTTCCTAGGAACCTGCTTTTAATACCGGTTATTGTGGTTGGCTTTCTTTACCTAGTCTACCCCTGGCTGTGGCGAGATCCTTGGGGACAGTTTTGGAAAAGTTTCACCTTCTCTAAGCAACACGTTGGCTTTGGTGACTACCAACCCTGGTATTACCTGCGATACTTGTTAGCTACCACTCCTCTAGTTATTGTCCTCTTAAGTTTGTTTTCGTTTCGGCTGATTTTCTTGGGTCACCCTCGGCAACGTTTGGTGGTGACTTCTTTCTGGCTAAATATTCTAGTCGCCTGCAGCCTTGGTCTTTTTGGTTTTAAGGGAGCCGGGGTGCGCTACGTTATCTTTGCTTGGCCTACTCTGGCCCTTTTGGCCGGAGTAGGCAGTTTCGAGATTCTTTCTTTCATTTCGCAGAAGTTGGCTTGGGGGGTCCTTTCTTTTCGTCGGGCTTTAGTCGCTTCGCTTCTAGTGACGAGTGCTTACTTAATTTGGCAAGCTAAGCTGGTACACCCCTACGAAGTTGACTATTACTCAGAGCTGGTAGGCGGGGTAGGGGGAGCGCTGCAGAGAGGCTTAGGAGTTGGTTTTCGGGGAGAGGGCGGTTTAGAACTGATAAGCTGGGCTAATGATCATTTACCAGTGGGATCACGGGTGAGGGTAGCCGTGGCCCCGCAGGGTAACCCTTCGCTGAGTGAAGATTTGCTAGAGGTGAAAAGCGGCGAGCTAGCTGACTACCTTATCTGTTTGCACCCCTGTGGGGAAGAAATTGAGAACAACCAGTCTCTGAAATCCGTATATACTCTTCTAGTGGCCAAGGAGGCGAATTTGGGAGATGTATATTTTGACCCGACGGCGGCGGGGAAACCTTAATGAGAATAGTTGTTGTTAACAATACTTTGGATGAGGGGGGTGGGGCGGAGCGCTATACCCACGATATCGTTTACGGCTTGCGTCAAGAGGGGCACCAGGTTTTTTTGGGAGGTTTTTCTTGGGGTGAGAAAAGGCCTAGCGAAGGAGCTACCTTACTCTCACCCTCCTGTGAAGAGACTCTCAAAGCTTTAGGCCCTTTTCGACCGGAAGTGGTTTATTTGCAAAACATCTTTCAGGCCGATCTAATCGAAGCTTTGTCTCGGGCTTACCCTACCTGGCGTTTTATCCATGACCACGCCACCTACTGCCCCGGTCACTCGAAATATTGGTTTAAGGGCGACCAGATTTGCCCCGTGCCTGTTTCTTGGCAGTGCGGCGTTCGGGCATTCACTAAGCGATGTATGAGTCGGCGGCCGGCCGCACTGTGGCAGCAACTGCAGCGAGTGCCGCAGGTTCTAACTGCTTGTCGCCAGTTGCGGGGTTTGGTAGTGGCCAGCGATTTTATGAAGAGCCAGCTGATCCTCAATCAAATTCCCCAAGAGAAGATTACCGTCAACCCTCTTTTTGTGAACCCGCGCTGGCCTTTGGCCGCCAGCCAGGAGGGGCAGGAAACTGAGCCGCCCACTATTCTTTATGTGGGTCGGGTTTACCTAGAAAAGGGTGTTGAGTATCTTCTGCGAGCGGGGCGTCTGTTAAAAAATAATTTTCGCCTCAAAATCATTGGCGACGGTTGGGATTTGCCTCGGTTAAAAAATTTAGCCGCAGCTTGGGGAATGACTGAGCTGGTAGAGTTTACCGGCTGGTTGCCGCACAAAGATGTGGCTAGGCATTTCCAAGAGGCCCGTCTTTTAGTGGTTCCCTCTATTTGGGGTGAGCCGTTTGGTATTATTGGTCTGGAGGCGATGTACTACCAAAAACCGGTGGTGGCTTTTGACTCGGGGGGAATAGCTACTTGGCTTAGGGACGGTGAAACCGGCTTCTTGGTGCCTCGTTTATCGGTGGAGGGTTTGGCCGAAAAGATCGACCAGCTTTTAGCCGCCCCGTCCTTGGCGCAGAAGCTAGGTAAGCAGGGTCATCAGCGCCTGACCGAAGAGTTTACTTTGAAGCGGCATTTATCTAAGCTCGAGGAGATTTTTAAGAATGTCTAGCTGGCAAAAAAGATTAGTAGTGCTTATGTTATTCAGCCTGGCTTTGGGAGTAGTTTTAGTGATTTTGGTTTTTAACTGGGAAAAAGTTCGGGACGGCTACCAAGACCGTTGCTCTCATTACGAAGTGTGGGGAGTGATCGAGGATTGGGGCACTGCTTCACCGGTGGAGGGGGCCAGGGTAATTTCTGGGCGGCAAAAGACTTACAGCAACTGGGAGGGCGCCTTCTTTTTATACCAGTTGCACTCTGGTGACCCGGTGGCCCTGGAGTTGCCAGTAGGGTACGAACCTTACCTTCCCCCTAGCCCAGTCTACGAGGCTTATACTCAGCGACTGACCTGCCAAAGGGTGGTTCACCAGCGGTATCAACCGGTGGCCGGCTCTCGCCTGACTCTGGAGCGAATTTTAGCGGCTCAGGTCAATCGTAATTATGACTACCTGTGGGCTCTGATGGCATCAGAAGGTCAGTCATTTTGGGCTGACCAGAAGGTCACCAACGCCGTTTTAGCGGCGCGAGATCAGATCTGGGACCGTTTGGGCCTCGCTTGGGAAGGTTACGAGATCCTAGCCGATGGGGAGGAGCTGGCCGCGTGGCGATATCCGCTTACTAGTGAGGAATTTGAAGGGGTGCAGGTTTTTAAAGCACGGCAGGTGCAGGCTAACGGTGAGGAGGCTCTCATCAATTGGTATCTGGTCAAGGAAGGTGGTTTCTGGCACTACTTGCCTCTGGAAAGCCAAAAGATGGTGGATGACTACATCAAGGAAAAATCTTATCTGCTTAATAAAAAGCTATGAGATTAGGAATTGACGGTCGTACTCTGGGTACCTCTCGGGCTTTAGGTCGTTACCTGAGGAACTTGCTTCTGGGGTTTTCCCAGTTTGGGGAAGGTTTTGAATTCTTCCTTTTCCTCGACAAAGGCTCCCAAGAGGCCTGGGCCTATTTAGGGATTGAGGATGATCGGTGGCAGGTGGTGGAGGTGCCCGCCAAGAAGCTGCTGCGTGACCACCTTTTGTTTGCCGACTACGCTACTTCGCGCCGGTTGGACTTATTTTTCCACCCCGACAATGTGGAGTTTTGGCGAATGCCACTGCCGTCAGTAGTTACCGTTCACGACTTGATGCCCTATAAATTCCCGGAACTGATTCTTAGCTCCAACTGGTCGAGGCGCCTTTGGCAGAAGGCCTACTTTCGGGTCATTAAGGGGGCTATCAAAACTAATAGTCTAGGAGTGATTACTGTTTCCGAGCATACCAAACAGGACCTCGTGGCTGACTTCGGTCTGGAGGAGGCAAGGGTCCGAGTCATTTCCGAGGGGGTGGAGGAAAGTTTTCTTCGGGCGGGCCGGGAGGGGGTAGCTCCCGAGAAGGAGGAGGCGATTCTTAGTAAATATGGCCTGGAGAAGGAGTACCTTTTTTATTTGGGTGGGCTGAATCGCCATAAAAATGTTCCCTTTTTGGTTAAGGCTTACGCCGAAGCGACTCAGCGAGGGTTGGTCGCTGACTTGGTCATTGGCGGTCAGACGAGCAGCGATAATTCGACTAGCCAGAATACTTTTGCCGAACTTACCCAGTTGGTGACTGAGTTAGGGGTGGGGGAGAGGGTCAAGTTTCCCGGTTTTATCGCCGAAGAGGACTTACCAATTATTTATAATCAAGCCCAGTTGTTTGTCTTTCCTTCTCTTTACGAGGGCTTTGGCTTCCCGCCGTTGGAGGCGATGGCCTGTGGTTGCCCGGTGATCTGTAGTCGGGCGGCTTCTTTGCCGGAGGTGGTGGGGGAAGCGGGATTGTTGCTTGATCCCCAGGATACAGAGAGTTGGGGGAAAGAAATTTGGCAGCTGGCTAGTGATTCTAAGCGGCGGGAGGATTTAAGGCAGCGGGGTTTGGCGCAGGCGGCCAAATTTAGTTGGCAGCGGTGCGCTCAAGCCACTTTAGCCTTTTTCCAAGAGGTAGTAGGCCGGTAAGGGTTTGATATGAGTTTTAAAAAATTCTCGTCCCTTTTTCTGCTGGTAGCACTGCTCACCTTAGGTCTTTCTTTGGTTCTAAAAAATCACTACCAGGAAAAAATTTTACCGCGCTTTTTTGGCTTCAGCTACTCGGACATTCGTTTTAATTACCACCATTTGCAGGTTGAGCCCACTCCTGTTCCCTATGTGAACTTTGCCTTTGAGTACCCGGTTCTGTTGGGGTTTTTTTTCTACCTAACTGGGAGGCTCACCGATAGCTATCAGGCCTATTTTTGGTTAAACGGGATCTTGCTGTCGGCCACGGCGGTAGCCAGCGGCTGGCTGATATTTAAACTGACCCGGAAGTTGAATCTGAGCGTTGAGAAGCGCCGCTGGCTTCTTTTGTGGCCCTTTTCGGCCACCGTTCTTCTCTTTACGGTCTACAACTGGGATATCGTGGCTATAGCTTTAATGCTTTTGGCTCTATGGTTTTTTTACCAAAATCGCCCTGCCTGGGTAGGAGTGTTTTTGGCTTTGGGGGCCTTTTGTAAACTTTTTCCTGGGTTTTTGCTGCTGCCACTTTTGGTGACCTACGCTCGAGAAAAGCAGTGGTCTAAGCTGAAGCAGTCGGCTCTAGTCTTTGTTCTAGTGAGTTTGGCGATTAATCTTCCTTTTGCCCTCAGAAATTTCGGGTTTTGGTCTTATTTCTATAAATTTAGTAGTAGCCGTGGAGCCTATGGTGACAACATTTGGTCCCTTGTTTGGACAGGTAGCCGCAAGCTTTGGGGCGCCAACCCCCCGTATCAAGAATACTACTTGCCCCTGGTTAATTGGGCTAGCCTGGGTCTGTTTGGGGTGGGGTATCTTTGGCTGAACTTTCAGGGTTGGAAAAAAAGATTTGGTTTTCTTCCTCTCTGTTTTCTTTGCCTGGCTTGGTTTTTGCTAACTTCCAAAACCTACTCGGCCCCCTTTTCTTTGTGGGTCCTGCCTTTTCTAGCGCTTCTGCCGGTTTCTTTGCCCCTGGCCGTGGCCTTTGATTGGGCTTCGGCAGCTGTTTTCTACTCGTTTTTTCAATATCTATACTACAACGACTACCTTGGCCTGGCTCAATCGCCTGGCCATTGGTTTGCTTGGACCTACAGCCTGGTGCTGGTGCGGCACCTCTTTTTGCTCTTACTAGCATGGCAAGTTTGGCGCGGTGGGAGATTAGCTACCTCTACAGGCGATAGGCGACCACCTCCCCGTCTTCCTTAAACGGTCGCAGGCCCAGACTATCTTCGAGGTAGCTCCTGTAAATGTTTGTCAGTTTTAGGTTGTCCCCCTCTTTCTTGTTTACAACTATGTAGCGAATCTCGAGCTGATACAGTTCTTCGAGCGCCTGTCTCCTGCCGTTTTCGTTTTCATTAGGTGCGTTTTCGATGGGGTTGTAGAGGTACCGTACAACAGGAAGGTGGTCATAGAACTCAAATTTCTCCTTCGGCACTTGGGAGGCAAATCCCTCAAGGACTTTCTTGTGATGAGTGGTTTGATAGTACTGAGTCATAAAACTGTAGTTGCCAAGGTATTGCATGCTGCTAAACCACCCCAAGGGAAGGTTGAGGATGGCGTAATCACCCTCATCTTTGGCTATTTCCTGGTAAATTTGTGGGGCCTCGGTAGAAATCAGGGGTAAGGGCCGGGGGAATAATTCAAAGATCGCAAGGGTTAAGAACAAAGCTACTAAGAAACGGCCGGTCAAGAAAGGAGCGCGCTTAGAGGATAACCGACTGAGGTAGGCCAGGCCGTAGCTGGCTAAAACGGCGGCGCACAGGGAAACAATTATTGCCATGCGAGCCGGCTCTTTGGACATACCTAGCGCGGGGATTTTGTGCAGGATAGTGAATGGAAGCCAGAAGCTAAAACTTCTCTTACCCCAGGTAAAGACATCTTGGCCCCGTATTCTAAGTCTTGGCCCTAAAGAGAGGACTAAGAAGAGCCAGGCTAAGAGAGAGAATAGTCTCCTATCAGCCTTTTCCTCTTTCGGGGCGTTCTTTCTAGAGATAAGTTCGCAGATCGCTAGGGCTAAGGTGCCACTTCCCAGGGAGACGATCTGCTCTGCCGATGGTGGCTTAAATCTCGAAATCCACCTTCCCCACGAGGGGTGCATTTGGCTGGGGAGCAGGTATAGCAGTGGGCTAACGGAGGCGTGGGTGGTAGAAAGAAGGTCCACTTTAATGAACTCTCCTTGGCGGAGAGCTCCCAAAGACGGCCAGATAAGCGGAGTGGCTGATGCCAAGCTGATGAGTCCCGCGAGTAGATAGAGGTAAAGCGCTCTATGCCAAAGTAGACGTCGGTCTTTCAATTCCCAGATAAAAAACAGGGCGAAAACAACGAAAAGGTAACTGGCCCAGATGTAATTCCCGTAGAACGAAGCCGCTAAGCAAAGCCCAACTATAATGGCACTTCTCGGATTGGGTTTTTGGCGGAGTTTTATTAGTGACAAGAAGCTGGCGGGGATAATCCAACCTGATCCCCAGGTATAGTGCCCAGAAATAAGATGGGCGAAGTTAAAGGGTGAGAAGCCAAATATTACGCCAGCTACCAAGGAGGCTCCCAGGTCGTTAGTTAACTTCTTTGCTAGCAAAAAGGTAAAAAAGCCTTGTAGCGCTAGGGAAATGATAATAGAGAGGTTAACAGCGATGTTTATGCCAAGTACTAGCTGAAGAGGGAGGAATAGGGCTTCGTTGAGATAATCTGCGGCGTGCGTTACCAGGCTTACGCCTAGGGGGTAAAAGATAAAGTTCGTGTAAAGAGGGCTCTGGCGAAGATTAATAAGAGAGTACTTAAACCACCAGAAATTCCAGGCCTGGGCCGGCCCATCCCAACCAGTGCCTATTAAGTGGGTTTGTAAGTGAGTGACCAAGGGCCAGGTAAAGATTAGGGCCAGAGCTAGATAAAAAAGGAAGGGTTTAACGAGTTTCATCTCTTGGCTCACTATTATAGCCGTTGGGTAGTAAGCTTGGCTAGAATTAAGGTATAATCTGGTTGATGATTCCCCGATCCCGTCGATTCCTACTCCTGGCTTTAATCGTTCTGGTGGGAGCGGGAATCCGTTGGGCTTACTTATGGCTGCCGGTGGTGCGTTTTACGGTTGACGAGTCCACTTACGGGATCCAAGCCCTTCATATCCTCAAAGGTGAGCGGCCGGTTTTTTACTACGCCCAACCGTTTACCGGTTCGCAGTCTGCTTATCTAACGGCTTTTCTTTTTTGGCTTTTTGGGTTCTGGCCTATTTTCCTCAAGTTAGTGCCATTTACTTTCTCCGTAATTTTTATTGTCAGCAGCTACCTCGTTGCCAAATACGTTGCCGAGGGGATGTTAGAGGATGATAAGGGTTGGTTAGGGGGGATACCGGCGGCGGCCCTGGTGGCCGTCCCGCCGGTTTTTATGGCCAACTGGTCGGTGCGAGCGGGGACAGGGTATCCGGAGTCAACTTTGGTCGGGAGTCTCTGTTTGTTAGTGGCTTTCTCGATTATGTGGGGAACAGGGAAAGAAGAAAGCCTGGGGAGAAAATTTTTCCTGCTCGGTCTTTTGGGAGGATTTGGCTATTGGGTCCAACCAGCAATTGCTTACTTTCTGGTTCCCATCTTTGGATTTTTCCTTGTTTGGGCTGTCGATAAGTTGAAACAGGCGAGAAAAAACCGCCAGCTACTAGCTACTAGCTACCAGCTACTCTTCTTAGTCTTCTTGACATTGGTGGGATTTGTTATTGGTTCTCTGCCGGTGTGGATTTACAATATTCAAAATGAGTGGCTGACGAGCCGGTCGCTGCTGCACAAGCCCGGGGGGACCAAAGCGGCTTTTGTGAATTTTTTTAGAGTGGGTTTGCCACCACTGTTGGGAACGAGAGCTCCCTGGAGCGATCAAGATTTCTTCAAGCCTTTGGCGATTGTCGTCTGGCTCCTCTATGCGGCGGCTTACCTAAGCCTAATTTGGCGCCGGAGGAAGGCTTTTTTAAGTTACCTGCGCTTTGATTTTTCCCAATCACAACCGGTAGATTTGCTTTTGGCTTGTGCCACTATCGTTCCCTTTATCTTTTCCTTTTCACCCTTTAATTGGTTTTTGACCGAGCCCCGTTACATTTATGGTCTCTATGGGTCTCTGCCTATCCTCTTGGCCCTCTGGGCTGTCAGTTTGCGGGGGAAAAAAGCTTTGCTGGTCGTGGGTCTGGTTTTGTTAAGTAACTTGATGGGGATGCTCTGGTCTGGGAGCCATAGCCGTCCTAACTCTTTTGAGTATCCCTTAGCCTTAGATAAAGTGATTGCTTTTTTGGAAGAGAAAAATATTCGCTATGTTTACTCAAGCGATAGGCTGTGCCACCGCCTGATTTATAAATCCGAGGAGAAGATTATTTGCACTCAATGGGAAGGCGGGTTTGGTTCTGTGCGTTACCCGGAGTATATTGAAATGGTCAATAATGCGCCGAAGGAGGAGAAAGGCTTCGTCTTTATGGTGGGGAACCAGTGGACAGAAACGGACACTTTCCACCCCGGTCTGGTATCCTGTCAAGAGGATTTGGAGAAGCAGGACGGCCCCTGCCACGAGGAGATTCTTGATGGCGTGTTTAGGGTGAGTTGGTTTAGATAAGTTAGTAACCAGTAGTCAGTTGTCAGTAGCCAGTTGGTACTTAGCTGGCAACTGGCAACTGGCAGCTGGTAGCTGGTAGCTGCTATGCGCATCGCCCATGTCTGTCCCCGCTACTTCCCGGCTTTGGGAGGGGCGGAGGAGGTCATTAAAAATTATGCCGAGAGGCTGGCCGCTCGTGGTCACCAGGTCAGTGTTTACTGCTCCGATCTGGCGGAATATGAGCATCTTTTCAACGAAAAGGTGACCGCCCCGAGGGAGGAGACTCTTAATGGGGTTCGGGTCGTGCGTAGTTGGGCCGTGCCCTTTAAGTTTTTTCATTCCTACCCTTTGTACCCCTCCCTCTTGTGGAATTTAGCTCGATCGGGAGCGGAAGTAGTGCACCTGCACGGCACCCGCTATTTTGCTTCTGACGCTGGGGCCCTGGTGGCCCGTACCTTAAGCAAGCCTTGGGTTTTTAATCCCTATGCGGGCCAGTTTTTGACCTCTAAGGCCGGGAGACTTCACCAAAAGCTGGTTGGCTGGCTGCCTTTTAAAGCGGAGGCCGTTATTAATATCTCTCAGTACGAAAAGGAGTTGGTTGAGTCCAAGGGGGTGCACCCCAAGCGGTGGGAGCACCTGCCCGTAGGGGTGGATCCACAGCCCTTTGACGAGGTGAGCGGCAATGTCTATGAGAATTATGGCATCGAGCGACAGCCGATTGTTCTTTCCTTGGGTCGTTTGGTGCCCCATAAAGGTCTGGACACTTTACTAAAGGCGGCTCCTCTAGTTTTGCAAGAGGTACCCGAGACCAAGTTTTTTATCGCCGGTCGGGACTACGGAATCCGTTCCCAGCTAGAAAAGTTAGTAGAAAAACTCAACCTAACCGAGAGCGTGATTTTCGCTGGTAGCCTCTCCGAGGAGGAGAAGTCTTCTGCTTTTAGAAACGCGACCGTTTTTTGCCTACCTTCCCGCTCGGAGGCTTTTGGCATCGTCCTAATCGAGGCTATGGCCGGGCGTTTACCGGCGGTGGCTAGCGATTGGATGGCGATGCCAGAGATAGTCGAAAATGGGAAAACGGGCTTCCTTTTTCCCTTGGACGATTTTACGGTTTTGGCCGACAGACTAACTCAGTTAATCAAGGATGACCCCCTTCGTCGACGGATGGGAGAGGCGGGGCGGGTGAAGGTGGAGACGGTTTATAGCTGGCCCAGGGTTCTTGACAAGCTAGAAGGCTTGTACCTGTCCCTCACCGACTTCGAGAGTCGAGTGTAGGCGGCTAATCCTTTTACCGAGTTGCAGAAATAAATATTAGGAATATAACATCTCGGTGTTGACAGTTTGGCTCGAGGCGTGGTTTTATTTAGTCATGGGACGGTTGGCTGCTATTTTTCTGGTCGCTACTTTTTGTTTATTCTCCTTAGTGCTACCGATTTGGCCTCGGGCTTTTTCCGCGGTTGGGGCGCAGAGTCAGAATAGGTTTCAGGAGTCTTTCCAGGTTAGGGTGCCTGGTCGAGACAGCGCCGAAGAACCTGAAGTTGCGGAATCTGCTCCCTTTAGCGAGTCTTCTCCTTCTGCTCGGGGTTTTTCCCAGCGGCTTCAGGCTCTTCGTCAGGAGCGACGGGAGGGGTTGCAGCAATTGCGTCTTGAGGCCCAGGAACGACTGCGCGCTCAACGGCAGGAGTTTACCGAGAAGCTTACGGAGATTAGAGACGAACACCGTCGCGGCCTTTTGGAACGAATTGACCAAAGGTTGGTCTTGATTAACACCAATCGAGTTAATCACTTTAATCGAGTACTGACTCGCCTAGAAACAATTTTGGAAAAAATCGAAACTTTGATAGGGGATAATCCCTCACCGGTTGTTTCCGAGGCTTTGGTTCAGGCTCAGGAATCTCTAGCCTTGGCTCAATACACCGTGGAAACGCAGGCTGCCCAAGACTATGTGATTGTCATTACCGAAGAGTCCGCTTTGAAGGAGTCCGCGGCAACGGTCGTTGTTAGCTTTAAAAATGATTTGCAGTCAGCTGCCCAAGTGTTAAACGAGGCTAAAAAGGCGGTTTTGGCTCTTTGGAGCACGTACCAAGCGGTCAGTTCGGAGACTTAGGGGGTGGAGCCGGTGGTTGATTCCCAATCTTGGTTTTTTAGCAGGCGGGGTCAGGTTTTGATGGGCCTGGCTTTGGGCTTGGTAGTTTTAGTGGGTGTTGTTTTGGGCCCTTTTCTTTACCGTCGCTACAAGCTGGAAAGCGTTTTTCTTAAATATTTGCCTGGGGCTGGTGTTTCCCAGCAGGAGGGTCTTTTGGAGTCCAGTAATTTAGAAGGGCAGCTTGACGCTCAGGATGTGGTTTCTGATTCCTTGGGCCCTTCTACTATCAGTCAGGAGTTGGAGGCTACTTTGGTTGAGGAAACCGACTTTTCTGACTTGGATGCGGATTTAGACCAGCTCTAACAGCTCCCCCCCCCCGATGGGTTTGGGCGACTATTCTGTCTTTTACTTTTGGGCAGAAGGTGTGCTATACAGGGGGGCACGCCGAGGGTTCTTCGAAAAGTCAGACAACTAGGAAGAGAGGACGAAAAGTGAGAGATCTGACCTTTGGTCCGTCGGTGGGGCGGCTTGGGGTGGATGGAGTAGGAGAAGGGGGGAGGTTATGAAATTCGCCGTTGGGCAGTATTACATCCTCGGCACAAACGATAAGTACCTTGATGGCCCTTGCGAGACTTACCTTGGCGCTTTGAAGATTTGGTTTTTCTACTACCCCCGAAGCGCTAGAATAAAGCAGTGGACCGAGCAGGGATGGAACTCGCAAATTGCGCGTTGGGTAAAAGGCGCGTGGCAGGATTAGTAGCCTGCGCTCTTCATAAGCACACTTTTAAGGCGGTTTACGGCCCGAGCCAAACCTCGAGGAGTGTGCTTCTTCTTTTTGCTACAATAGAAAAGGCATGAAAATCCTCTTTTTAACCTATGACCTGCCGTACCCTTTGAATTCCGGCGGGAAACTGAGGGCCTACGGTATCCTCAAGAGTTTGGCAAAAAAACACGAAATTACCCTTCTTTCTTACTACCGCGAAGAAGCGCAACGCGAATTTCTCCCTGACTTGGAGAAATACTGCTCCAAAATTCTGCTTTTTAAGCGGCCCAAGCCGTGGGGTTTGAAAAATATCCTCAAAACCGGATTTTCCCGCCTGCCCTTTGCGAGTGTGACTTATGATGTGCCGGGGGTGGGGCGAGCACTGCGGAGGGAGTTAGAAGGCGGCCAATACCAAGTGGTACATTTTGAATCGTTCTACCCAGCTCTTTGGTTACCAAGAATTCGTACACCCCAAGTAAGCACACTCCCGGAGTGTATTCACGATCGGAGCTCACTTGGGGAGTGTGCTGGCGGGGTGAAGACGATCATGGGCAACGAGAATGTGGAGTACCGGGTTTACCAGCGCTACGCAGACCAGCAGAAGTTTTGGCCTTTGAAAATCCTTATGCGGAGGGATGTGGCTAAAATGCGCCGCTTCGAGGAAAATTTGTGGCGGCGGGCCGACTATAACGTAGTTGTTTCCGAAGAAGATCGAGCCATAACCGAAGCCGTTACTGGTAAGAAAGCCATTTTTGTTCCCAACGCTGTCGATATCGAATATTACAAACAGCTTGATTTTCATAAAAACGAACTCCCCACGATTTTTTTTAGCGGTAACTTGGTTTATGTGGCCAACGCCGAAACCGTGAGTTACTTCCTAAAAGAGATTTTTCCCTTAATTAAGCAAAAGATCCCCGAGGTTGTTTTTAGGTTGGTAAGCGATACCGAGCCGGAATGGCTCAAGCCCTACTTGGGGAAGGGGGTAGAGCTTATTTGCCAAGTGGCCGACCGCAGTGGCCGGATCGGCCAGGAGCTGTCGAGTTCTTGGGTGTCGGTGGTGCCTGTGAGAGTAGGCAGTGGGACTCGTTTTAAGGTTTTAGAAGCTTTAGCGGCCCGAGTGCCGGTGGTAGCTACCTCGGTGGGGGTGGAAGGTTTGACCTTGACACCCGGGCAAGATTACTTGGAAGCCAACGACGCCCCCGCTTTTGCCAAGCAGGTGGCTGGGTTGTTGCAAAATGCGGAAGCACGACGCCGGCTGGGTGAGGTGGGGCAGGCAGTGGTCAGAGAAAAGTACTCGTGGGGGGTTTGCTTAGGCGAGCTGGAAAAAGTTTATGAAAGTCTATAACTTACTGCTAACCATCGGCCTCTTTCTGGTGGTGGCTACCTTGCCCCTAGCTAACCAGGACCTCTTTGCTTTTTGGCACCCCAAACTTTTCCCTTCTCGGTTAATTTTGATAGCTCTAATTGGCCTTAGCTTGGGGTCTTACTTTATTAATTTAGCCAACCGCGATTCTTTTAAAAAGGGCTTAGACAAACTTAAGCAAGATCGCCTCTTTATCCTTTTAGTGGCCTTGTGGATGGTGCGAGCGATCTCTTTGACCCAAAGCTGGAATTTGGGGGCGAGCTTGAGTTTGCTGGCCTTTTATACGGCGGCCATTGCCTTTTATTTACTACTCAAGTACTACGATCAAGTAAACCCCCATCACCTTTTTCGGCTCTACAGTCTTCACGTATTGGTGGCGGTGGGAGTGGCCTTTTTTGCTCTTTTTCAGCTAGGGCAGGCTATACTGGGAACTCGCTTGCCCGGTGTCCTTTTAGGGGGTAATTACATTCGGGTCCCAGGAACATTTTACGACGCTAACCACTTACCAGCTTACTTGATGACCGTTCTGCCCTTTTGCTTGGCCGCCAGTTGGGGGGCACCGAAGGCCTGGCAACGGCTGGGATCTTTTGGGTTGGTAGTGTTACTGAGCTTGGTAATTCTCTCGACCTTTTCTCGTTCAGGAATGCTGGCCCTGGCTGTAGGAATGACTATTATGGCAGTGGGAGCTTACCTTCTGGGGTGGTGGCGAAAGGTACTAATGTTTGGTTCGCTATTTTTGATGGGGGTAATTGTTTTGGCCCTAACGAGCCAAACTGAATACTCTCTGGTCAAAAGATTGGCCTCAGTAGCGGATCCGGCGGAAAAATCAACTACGGCTCACAAGATCCTAATGGCTGGGGAGTGGGCTCTTTTCTTAGATAATCCCGTGATTGGTGTTGGCTACGGTAGCTTTAGTGAGCACTTTCGGGCTTCTTATTGGGGGGCAGAGCACGCCAAGGTTGATCCAGCCACTTCGGTTCGTTTGCCTACCCATAGCCTGTGGTTGGAGACGATGGTCGAGACGGGGGCCTTGGGATTTGGCCTATATCTAGGCTTAATCGTTCTCGTCGTTTGGTCTTTAGGAGCGGCTTTGATTAGGTCTAAATGCAAGAAAGAGCAGATGTTTTTCTTAGCTCTGCTAGGTAGCGTGGGCGGTGTTATGTCCGGGGGCCTTTTTTATTCCTACAATCTGGAGTTTTTATGGTTTTTACTTTTTCTGTCCTACTTGGTTAGCCAGCGGCTGTCGCCTCCCTGGCCCGAGGGAGTAGGGGAAGGCGTGGAGCAAGTTGAGGGGAGGGAGTTGGGAGCCTGCCTTTTCTTGACGGTGGTCAGTGGGGCTTTGCTCTTTTGGCGTTTAGGGGGCACGACTTTAATCGACTGGGACGAGGCGATTTACGCTGGGGTAGCTAAAAATATGCTTCTGGGCAAAGACTTTCTGGCCCCTTATTGGAACGGTCACCACTGGTTTGAAAAGCCGCCGCTTTATATGTGGTTGACGGTGCCTCTGCTTTACTTCTACAAAATCACTTCCTTTGCCGCCCGCTTTTGGGGGGCAGCCTTTGGGGTAGTGGGGGTCTTGGCCACCTACTGGCTAGGGCGCACCCTCTATAGCAGTCGCAAAGTTGGTTTTCTTTCAGGTCTGGTTTTGGTGACTAATGTAGCCTATTTACAGTATGGGCGGATGGCAATGCTGGATGTGCCTTTGGCAGCCTTAACGACAGTAACCTTGCTTTTTTTTGTAAAGGGGGAGCGCTCGTTGAATGGCTGGTTCTTCGGTTTGGCTGGGGCCGCGGCCGGCTTAGCAGTGATGACTAAGGGGGCGGTGGGTTTGCTGGCAGTAGTTATCTTGGCTGGCTACACTCTTTGGCGGATGTTTAGCCTAAGAAGTTGGCGACGCTGGATAAAGTTTTGGCTGGTTTTTCTTTTTGGTTTGCTGTTTGTAGCTTTGCCCTGGCATATCTATATGTACCACCGCTTCGGCCCGGAGTTTTGGAATCAGTACTTTATTTACCATGTGTTAAAGCGCGGTACCGAGGCCATTGAAGGTAAGGCGGCCGGTACTTGGGTTTATATAGCCGTGATTCGTCACGGGATGCGGATTTGGTACGGCCCGTTGCTGCCAGCGCTACCCTGGCTAGTTTGGCAGTTTAAAAAGGGCAGGTCGGAAGCTGCCTTACTAATGATTTGGGTCTTGGTAATTTTTGGCTTCTTTACCCTCGCCCGGTCCAAACTGATGTGGTATATCGTTCCCATTTACCCCGCCCTAAGCCTAGTAGTGGGAGCTTTTGCCGCTTCTCTGCTAGATCAGTTAAAGCCTTTAGCTGCGGCCTTAGAAGAGGTTCAACCTCTAAAAACTCTAAAAAGACTCCCCAAGTGGATTTTAGGGGTTGAACCCCTAATAATAGTGTTTATGGCGGTGTTAAGCTTGGCTTACGTAGGCAAGAAGTGGGGTTTGGTAGCCCCGCCTGATTTTAACCAAGATTTGGTAACCTTGATCGACCGCAAAAACAATATTTCCCCTCAGGCCGCCCAAACGATTCTTTTGCTCCCTGGAATCGCTTCGCCAGTGCCTTTGTATTACAGCAACGGGCCGGTACTAGAAATTCCCAAAGAGGAGCTGAAGAGCCGCTTTCACCAGCCAGATCATTACTTTACCCTAATGAGTTATACGGAATATCAACACTGGCGGCAAGAGCTTCGCTCCGAGGGAATCAGCCTTCGCCTAGCGGGGGCCACCACTTCTGAAGGCGATCTGGTGCTGGTAGAAAAGTTGGAAAGGGGGAAGTAAATGGACCTCTCCGTTGTGATTATTAACTTTAATACCCCCCAGCTTTTGGAACAGTGCCTGCAGTCTCTAGCCGAAAACCGAAAGCCAGGAGTCTCAGCCCTTAAGCCCTTGCCTTTCGAGGTGATTTTGGTAAACACCACGCCTCAAGATGGCTCCGAGGAAATAGTCCGTCGCCACTTTCCTTGGGTTAAGCAGTTAATAGTTGAAAACAAAGGTTTTGCCGCCAACAATAACGCGGCTCTACCCCATACATCGGGTCGCTACCTCCTGTTTCTAAATTCCGACACCACGGTGCCGCTGGGGACTTTGTCTGCGCTAATCGACTTTATGGACGCGACACCCCAGGCGGCGGTGGTGACCCCTTATGTGGAGTTGGCCAGTACTGGTCAGTTTGACCCCGACACCGCTCGGCGCTTACCCACTCCCTGGCTTGCCTTTTGGCAGCTATTTGCCAAAGTCGGTTTAGTTAGCTACCACCAACAAGTCAGTTTTGATAAGCCTAGCGAAATCGAAGCCACCGCTGGGGCAGCTATGCTGGTGCGGCGCCAAGCGGCGGAGCAGGTTGGCTGGTGGGACGAGCGCTTTTTCTTTTATGGCGAAGACCTGGATTGGTGTTACCGATTTCGTCAGGCTGGCTGGAAAGTGATGCTTTACCCGAAAGTGAAAATTGTTCACCATAAGGGCGCCTCCAGCGGCATTCGCAAGGAGTCGGCTCAGGTTACTAAAGCCGACCTGGCTACTAGGCGGAAGCTGACGCGGGCCTCGACGGAGGCGATGCGATTTTTCTACCAGAAGCACTACGCCCCGCGGTATCCCTGGATCTTCAACCAGCTTATTTACTTCTCAATCTGGGTTTTGACTAGGGTTAGGCTGGCTAAAGTGCGGAGGCCTAGACCCTAGTTGGCTAAAGCCTCGTAAACCAAAAGAGAGACTTCTCTAATAGTTGCGGTAGCTTCCTCCTGGCTAACGCCTTGACTCATCACGCAAATCACATACGGGTGTTGGGTAAAGACGAGGCCGCAGTCGTGGTAAGAACCGGACTCTGGCCAAGACCCAATTTTGTGAGCAACCCGTACGGTGCTGGGTAGGGGTTGGGGGAGGCGGTCTTCAAAGTCTGTGTGGGTGAGTAGGGTCAGCATTTTCTGGCTTGATTCAATTGTAGTTAGCTGCTGGGAGTATATTAACTTAAAAAAGGATGCAATTTCTTTTGGAGTAGAGAGGTTGTCGGGCAGGTTAGTTTGGGTAGCTTGCGCCACATCCAATACCCGTCGAATGTTGGGCCAAGGCACGAGACGAAAGAGCATGTTTTTGGCCACGTTGTCTGATTCCTGGCAAAGTCTGGTAAGCACCGTCTCTAGGGTATAGGTAGTGCCGTACTCGTCGTTCTGAATGGAGCCAGTGCCGTTCTCGTAGTCCCTTTCCAAGTAAGTGATCTCTGACTGCCATGATAGACTCTCAGCTTCAATAGTTATTAGAGCGGCGATTAGAAGGGGCACTTTATTAAGGGAAGCGGCGTACATTGCGAGATCACTATTTGAAGCTATGCTTCGACCCGTGGTGAGATCTTCCACGTAAACCCCCCATTGCCCAGCCTTAGTTTCGAGAAGATTTGGCAAGTCCTGTCGGAGCGTGTCCCAAGACTTGGGTGAGGAGGTTGCTCGGGGGGGAACGACCATCGAGGCCGTTTTTTTAAAGAGATTTAGCGGGGAGCTCTCGGGGTTAAAAACTGCGATCAGGGGTGAAAGGGGCGGGCTGTACCGCCAATGGAAGTAGGCCACTAGGACTCCGACCAGGCTTACTATCAGAAAGATGAGCATTGCTCTACCTGGCTGCCGACGATGCACGTTGACTCCAGTGGGCCGGCTGGGAGAAGTCCTCTAGCCAACCGTACCCGGCGGCAATTTTAAAAATATAAGAAGCCATGGTTCCCCAAATCAAAAAGGAAAGGCAGAGAAGCCACGCGAACATTTTTCCCGTCACAAAGGTAGTATAATGACTTTAACTCAAAGTGCAAAGCGAAAAGTTACCCCTCGACAAGCTTAGGGTAATGCTGAGCGTAGTCGAAGCATTAAAAGTTAACTTTGAATTTTGAACTTTGAACTTTTAACTGTGAAGATTGCCATTGACGCCCGTTTCTATGGTCCCAAAGATACCGGTATTGGCCGCTATGTCTCGCGCCTAGTCGAGAACCTGCAAGTTATCGATCCCGAAAACGAGTATTTTATTTTGATGCAGGCGAAGGATTTTTCCAAGCTCAAAGACAGCCCCCGTTTTCATAAGGTAGCGGCCAGCTTCGGCTGGTATGGATTCCGAGAGCAGATTTTCCTACCCCTTATTTTGAAGCGCATTCAGCCAGATTTGGTGCACTTTCCTCACTTTAACGTGCCCATTTTTTATACGGGTCGTTACGTGGTGACTATCCATGACTTGATCAAGCACGAGTGGCATCAGAAGGGTTCAACCACTCGGTCAGCCCCGATTTACTGGCTTAAACACCAGGTGTACAAGGGGGTGATCTGGCTGGCCGTCAAAAGGGCTACCAAGATTATGGTACCCTCATACCACGTTAAGCAAAAGCTGGTGGCTCAGTACCATTTGAGCGCGGATAAAGTGGAAGTGACGTACGAAGCCGGTTCTTTGGCGGAAGGCGAGTCCCGTTCTGACGAAGAGCGAAAGAAGGCTTTTACCGCGGAAAAGTACAATCTGGCCTCACCCTTTGTTCTTTATGTGGGGAATGCCTACCCTTATAAAAACTTACCCACTCTTTTTGCGGCGGTCAAGCAAGTTAACCAAAGCCAACCCCTTTGTTTGGCCGTAGTGGGCGCCCGCGGGGTGTTCCTGGATCGACTGCGGCAAAGCGCTCAGGAGCAGGGTAGTCTGGAGTATATCAACTTTTTGGGTTATGTTCCCGACGCTGATTTAGTCGACCTCTACAAGGAAGCGGCCGCCTTTGTCTTACCTTCTTTTTCGGAAGGCTTTGGCTTAACGGCAGTCGAAGCGATGGGTTTGGGCTGCCCAGTAGTGGCGGCCAACTCTTCTTGTTTACCCGAGGTTTGTGATGAGGCGGCTTTGTATTTTAACCCCTGGGAGGCTCAAGATCTGGCGGCCAAGATAAGCCAAGTTTTGGCGGACCCTCTTCTGGCTGACGACTTGAGAAAAAAGGGGCAGGAGCGGTTTGCCAAGTTTAGTTGGAAGAAAATGGCCAGCGAGACCCTCAGGGTTTACCGGTCTGTTTGAGAGGGAATATGAAGATCGCCCTGGTCCATGATGACCTGGTTCAGCAAGGTGGGGCGGAGCGATTATTCGCAGAGATGGTCTCTCTTTGGCCTCAGGCAGATGTTTACACCCTGCTGGCTTCGCCTTGGGCTAAAGAAAAGTACCCCCACCTTAAAATTTCGTCTCTGCAGAGAATTCCCTTTAGTCGATCCTGGCTATACCGTCCTCTTTTTTTCCTGCACCCGCTAACTTGGGAGGGCTTTGATTTTTCTGATTACGAAGTAGTGCTTTCTTCTTCAGCCCGGTTTGCTTATGGGATCATTACCTCCCCTCAGACTAAGCACATTGCTTATCTTAACCACCCTGGACGGATGATATGGGAGCCGCGCGACTACTTCGGTTCTGATGGTTGGACCAAAGCTCTGTTTCCGGTCTGGTCTCATTTTCGCCAATGGAGCTGTAGGGCTGGTCAAAGACCAGACTACCTGATCGCCAACTCTGGCCATGTTGCTAGTAAGCTTGAAAGATATTGGCATCGTCAAGCGGAAGTAATTTATCCCTTCGTCGACCTGGGGGAGTTTCAGAGAGATGGTCTGACCCCCCTTGAGGATCAGACCCTAGAAAAAAGCCCCTACTATTTGGTGATCTCTCGTCTTGTTCGTTGGAAGAAGTTGGAATTGGCTGTTGAGGCTTGCTCCCAGTTGGGAAAAAACTTGGTAGTTATCGGCGATGGGCCGGAGAGGGAGCGCCTTGCCCGTTTGGCTGGACGGACCGTTCGATTTGTGGGTCGACTAAAAAGGGGTGATGTGATAAATTACCTAAAGGGCTGTCAGGCCCTTTTGCATCCTCAGGAGGAGGACTTTGGAATCACTCCTCTGGAGGCGATGGCAGCTGGCAAGCCAGTGATTGCTTACCAAGCTGGTGGGGTCTTGGAAACGGTAGTGGCAGGGGAAACTGGTTTGTTCTTTGCCCCCCAGACGCTCACCGCTTTGGTGGAAGTCCTTCGGAGTTTTGAAGCGAGTAGTTTTAATGCTGATCGTTGTCGAGAACAAGCGCAGAAATTTTCCCGAGAACGGTTTCGGCGAGAGCTGAAAGCCTTTGTCGACAGGACGTATGCCCAGTCGCAGTCGATTTTACCAGGTGGTTAAGAGAGCTTTGGATTTTGTTATCTCCTTGCTGATGTTGGTGCTTTTCGCACCCGTTTTTTTGGTTTTGGCCATTCTCATCAAGTTAGATTCCCGAGGAACGATTTTTTACCGAGATATTCGTGTGGGTCAGGGGGGTCGCCAGTTTGAATTTTTGAAGTTTCGTTCCATGGTGAAAGACGCCGAGAAGATTTTGTGGAGCAACCCAGAACTTTTGGAAAAGTACAAGCGGGGTAGTTACAAGTTGCAGAATGATCCACGGATTACTCGAGTGGGCCGCTTTATCCGGCGCTCTAGCCTGGATGAGTTGCCCCAGTTTATTAACGTTTTGCGGGGGGATATGAGTATCGTTGGCCCGCGAGCCTGCAAGCCTAAGGAGCTGGAGGAACAGCAGAAAGTTTTCCCCCATTCTCAGAAAGATGTTAAGGCGATGCTCTCGGTTAAGCCTGGCATCACCGGCCCTTGGCAGGTGGGCGGCCGCAACGAGATCGACTTTGATGAGCGGATGCGCATTGGGGCCGAATATGCTCGGCGCCAGTCGCTTCTTTATGATTTGATTATTATGGTTAAGACTCCCTACGCTGCTGTAAAGGGAGAGGGGAATTGGGTTTAGAGCAGTTTAAAGTTGGAAATTTTTAGTTTTGGGAGATAACTATGAAAGATGTGGTAGTCCCTAACCAGACCTCTAGCTATCCTTTAAAATCCCCTAGGCGAAAATTTTTTAAAAAGAGACTGTGGGTAGCGGGAATTGCAGCCGCCGCTGTAGTCTCCGGATACCTTTTTGCTGCCCGGCCGGTTTTTTCCGCCTTGAGAATCGTTAAGCAAACGCAAGACGATGTTCGCTTCCTCAAAGATGGATTTTTGCTTCAGAATATGGATCAGATTAAAGGCGGGGCAGAACGCTTGCAGCAGGATGTGCTGGATTTAAAAAAGGCCAGCCGGCCCTTGATGTGGACAAGGGTAATTCCCTTTGTAGGTGGTTACTATGCGGACTCTCAGCACTTGTTAGCGGCAGGAGAGCACGGAAGCCAAGCTTTGCTGGAGGTGATTGAGGCGCTGTACCCAGTGGCCCCAGACTTGGGCTTTAGCGTTAGTGGGCAGGAGGCCCAGCCGGTGGGTGGGCAAGACAAGATCGCTACCCTTATTAAGGTTTTTCCGGTACTGGCGGCTAAACTAGACACGCTCAAACCGGAAGTAGAAGCGGCGGCGGGGGAGCTGTCGGCGGTTAAACCTTCTCGGTACCCAGAAAGCTGGCGCGGTTTGGCTCTGCGTTCTTCACTGACCTCAGCCCAGGAATTTACAGTGGGCATAAACGAGTCTTTAGCAGACTTAAAGCTTTTTCTAAACAGCGTGCCTGAAGTGATGGGCTATGGGGAGCCTAAAAAATACCTCTTTCTTTTCCAAAACGACAAAGAGCTGCGCCCCACGGGCGGATTTTGGACAGCTTACGCTATCTTTACTCTGCAGGATGGCCGGATTGTGGAGATGCAGTCGGATGATATGTACAACCTTGATCTTGACAGGCCTTTAAGTTTTTACTTTGCCGCTCCTCCCGAGGTGAAGCAGTACTTAAAGATCGACTACTGGTATATTCGCGATGCTAACCTTTCCCCAGACTACCCTACCTCGGTGGCTAATTTATTTAAGCACTGGGAGCGCTTGCGATTACCCAAAGTGGATGGGGTAATGGCTGTGGATACCTTCTTTTTGGAGAAGTTGCTGGAGGTTTTGGGTGAGGTTAATGTCCCCGGCTACGGAGAGCCGTTTAGCAAGGATAACGTGGTTTACCAGCTGGAACTTTACTCTAATGTTTGGGGTAAGAACGAAGCCGGACGGAAGAATATCGTTGGTGATTTGATGCGAGAAGTTATTAACTTGGTCTTCGGGATGCCCGGCAACAAGTACGACGACTTTTTGGCGGGGATGATCGACCAGGCTCAGCGTAAGCACCTGCTCCTTTATTTTAGCCAAGATGACTTTGAGGAGCTGGCTACTAAGTACGGTTTTGGCGGGGATCTCAAGCCATACGAGGGTGACTACTTGCATATCAACGACGCTAACCTGGCGGGGCGGAAGGCTAACTGGTGGATGAAAGAGCAGGTAATTAAAGAAGTAGCGAAAGAGGGCGGCCAGTGGGTTTCGACAGTGACCATCAATTATCACAACGATGGTGAGTATAACGCCGAGTGGAACACTGGTTATTTGGATTACGTGCGGGTCTATGTGCCCCAAGGCTCACAGCTGATTTCTTCGGAAGGCTCGCGTAAGGAGGTAGCTACATTTGAGGAGCTAGGTAAGACCGTTTTTGATGCTTATATCGGCGTGCCTCCAGGGGAGAAGCACACCCTAGTCTTTAAGTACGAGCTGCCTAATGGGGTTATTGAGGGTAAGGACTACCGACTCCTCATCCAAAAGCAACCGGGAACGGAAGGGTACCAGTACCAGGTAAAAGTCGGGAGTCAGGGTGAGGAGTTTGAGCTAGCTAAGGACCGCGAGTTACAGATTAAGCTGTAACCGCGCTCTTGTCCACTCCCGGAGTATGCGGAGGGGCCTATGGGTGCTTTTTTTATAGCCTTGTGTTTGGGACTAACCTGGGGTTTAGGTCGGCTTTTTATTGGGAGCCGGCCATTTAAGTGCCGCGTTTTGCTTACCCTGCCAATTCTGTACGTCTCGTTGGCACTAATTTTTCTGTACAGCTCCACTTTATCCGAGAGAGCACTCGGTTACGCCTTTGGGGTAATAGTTTTGATAGGTTTGACTTGGGCTACCGCTTTTAAGGAAAAGGTCCTACCGCTGTATTCGCCAATTCTCTTCTTGGGACTCTACATTGGTGGGTGGCTAGCCGTCCTCTTTCTAAATGCTGGAGACTCTTTTGTTGGATCCTCTGCCTTGATGATCGCCTTGTCCTTGTATCTATGGCGGGTACTTCGCCGGCAGGTGCCGTTTGAGCGTTATCTTGGTTACTTGATGTTGCAGTTGGTAACGGCTATCTTGTTTTTTTACCCGAGTTATGTAAGAGCGTGGCCTATTTTCTTTAATCCTAACGGCGAGCTAGGGTTCCGTCTAACTCCGTCCGATGTTCTTGGTCTAGCGGCGGTCTCTAGTTTCTTGCCTCTGCCCTTTCTTACCTTTTGCTATTTGATATTTCTAAACCGGCCGACCGTGGAAAAGTGGGAAGACTACCAGAGGCGGATTGGCAGCGAGGACGGCTACATTATGAAAAACCTGTACAGTCGGGAACCAATTAATAGAGTAGACCTTGTTATTTTGCTTTCTTTTCTTTTTTTAGCCTTGGGAAGTACTCTCGTTCTTAAGGCGGATCCGTATTTGGTTTTGAGTCTTTATACTTGCGCCCTGCTGGTATGGAAGGATGGGAAGTTTACCCCCGGGACTTTGACCAACTAGGGGTTTAGTCCCGGGGCTTTTGCTTTTCTTTCCTTTCTACTCTGCCCCGAAGAGCCTGTCCTCGAGTTTCCAGAGGAAGTAGCGCACGGGGCCGGGAAGGACGATTAGCGAAACGATACAAGTTGCTGCGAAGGCGAGCCCCGCCCTCGTGACCGGTGACCAGGCCGGGGGTAGGTTATCTTGAACGAACATCAATAACCTAAAGCCGGCGGGTGTAAAAACCGACAGGAGGACGAGGAAGGCCAGTATCCTAAACACCGCCCGAAGGAAACCTCCGCCCTTTGTTTTAGCGACCTTTTTCATTTTGATCCTTCCTTTCTCTGCTTGTTTTTTGTACTCTAGGTTTGAGGCAATTATATCACCGGAGTTTAAGGAAAGCTGTGAAAATAGTCTCCGCTTGTTTGGTGGGTATTAACTGCAAATGGAACGGGAAGAGTAAGCCGATTCCGAAACTAGTCAGAGAGCAAAAAGAAGGAAAGTTGTTGCCTCTTTGCCCGGAGCAGTTGGGTGGTTTGCCTACGCCCCGGCCTCCTTGTGGCCTCCTTGGGGGAACAGGCAAGGACGTGTGGGCGGGGAAAGCTAAGGTGATTGACCACCAGGGAAAAAGCTATACCCGGAAATTTAAGAAAGGGGCTTTGGAGGTCCTAAGGATCGCCCAGGAGTTGGGGATTAAGGAAGCTGTTTTGAGGACCAGCCCAAGTTGCGGGGTAGGGCAGACTTGGCAGATGAGAAAAGTTAGGGAAGGATATCGTTGCTCTCGGGTTGGCGGCGATGGTGTTTTGGCCGCTTTGCTTAGAAAAAAGGGGTTTAAGGTTCTGAGTGCGAATGAAGTCGGTTAGCAGTCCGAAAAGTAAGAAGGCGCCTTCTGGGGAGGAAGACGCCTTGAGGGTTACTTAGGGCAATTGCCAGCTTTGCGCCAGCCGTTCGCGACGGCTTCCTCCTCAGTACCAAAGAAGCGCTCGCCCCTACTCTCGTCAATCACCGTCTTGTCGTAGTCGGGGCAGCCCGGCACGTGGTAGATTTTCTCTCCGCTTTTGGAGATATTTCCTTTGACGGGGCCAGGACTCTGGACTTCTGCTGGTTTGTTACTTTGTTCTCCCAAGCAGGCTGACCAGAGGCCCCTGTTATTCTTTCGCGCTTCTCTTTCCGCCGCTAGGAAAAGGTCCTGGTACTTAACATCTGGCGGGTAGGTTGCCACTTGAGCGTAGCCCTCGGCGACCAGAACCTCGTTGACGAAGGTGCCGTCTTCCAGGTAGATATAGCGCAGGAGCCGGCCGTATCTATCTGTTTCTGAAATGTCCTTCTCCAATCGGACCTTTTTCCCTTCAACCAAAGCTCGGTTTTTGTCGGTGGCCGCTTGCCCGAAGCACTCGATAGGGCTCATCTCGGGAGTGTTAATTCCTGTATAACGAACTTTATACAGCTTTCCCTCGATGACTACTTCAATGGTATCCCCATCCACTACCCTGGTCACCTCATAGAGCCTGACCTCTTTTGCTGGTTGAGCAGCGGGGGTAACTGTTGCCGGTGGTGTAACCACCCCGTTTCCTGTTTCGGAAACTGGAGGTAGGGTTGCAGCTAGCTCGTTGCCTTCTTGGTGTTGCGCGGTGCACCCTAGCACCAAGATCAATACCAGAAGGGCGGCAAGCAAGTAGGGCTTTTTGGATGACATCTGGTTTCTCCTCTCGGTTCGATTTGCTGGTAACTGAGCGTATTATAGCAGTAATAATCTTATAGTGGAGGAGAGGATGTCTAAAAACACAAAAGAGCTTCCCGATGGGCAGCTCCTTTGCGACAATCTTCTTGAAAGCTTTCAAGCGGTTGGCTTGAATAGTTTCGGTCAGAATCGGAATTCCTTTGTGCTCTCTCCTGGACTTGGATCTGCTATTCAAGAGCCAACGAGTCAAAAGAATAGCTGATGGCAAATTCCCTGTCAAGGTTTGAGTTTGGCTGGGGTATAATGGCCTTATGGAGCTGCCGCTTGGGGTTTACGAGCACTATAAGGGCAAGAAGTATTTGGTTTTGGGTGTGGCTAAGCATAGTGAAACTTTAGAGGAGCTAGTGGTTTACGGGGCTTTATACGAAAACCCAGAGTCACCTCTGTGGGTCAGGCCTTTAACACTGTTTTTGGAGGAGGTGGAGGTTAACGGTAGGCACCGACCCCGGTTCAAACTGGTGCGAGGTTCAACCTCTGCGGAGGCCCAATTTACAAGGAATTTAGAGGTTGAACCTCTAAAAAACGCAAGTGGAAGAAATTGAAGTTAAGTTTTTAAATGTTGATCCGGCCCAGCTGGAGGCCAAGCTCCAAGAGCTTGGGGCGGAGAAGGTATTCGATAAGCTCTACAAGAGGAAGGTCTTTGATTACCCCGATTTGCGCCTCAACGCTCGGGGAGCCTGGATTCGTCTACGGGACGAAGGTGACCAGGTTCGGCTAACCTTCAAGCAGCGGTTAGGCATCAAAGAATCTGGGGGAATAGAGAACGACCAGTCCATGGAGGAGGTGGAAGTCGAGGTCAGTGATTTTGCCAAGACGGCTTTGCTGCTGGAGAAAGTCGGCTTAAAAGAGAAATTCTACGAGGAGAATCGCCGGATTCGTTACTTACTGGATGGCATAGAGTTTGACATCGATCATTGGCCTTTGCTGGAGCCTTACTTGGAGATTGAGGCCCCTTCTTGGGCCGAAATTGATCGGGCAATCGAGCTGTTAGGCTTGAACCCTCAGGAAAAAAAGATTTTTTCCACATTCCAGATTTACCAGATGCAAGGAATTAACGAGAACGATTACCAAATATTGACTTTCGAAGAGCAGCTAAAAAAGTAGGGCGAGTCCTGGGAGAGATGTTGCTTTCCCAGGGACCCGCTCGTATTGTTCACGGCTTCAGCAGCGTTGTCAAGAAGAGGCGGTAGGCCATCCCTACTGGCCACTCGTTGCTGTAGATGAAGTCGATCGTCCCCGGCCATCTTTTGAAAATAAAGATGGTGTGGTAAACGGAGTTGCGATGACCCTCAGGCACGACGACTACGATCTTTGTGTCTTCCCAGCTTACTATCTCTCCCACCGAGTTGGGCGAGTAATAGCTGCGGAAGGCGACACCATCTCCCTCGAGGTTGTCGCGGCTGAAGTACTGCTCCCCGAAGTTCTCCCCGGTGATGGTGATCACCTGGCTGGGGAAGATGTGAGTGACCGACCTTCCCTGCCTGTCGTAGATACCGGTGATCCTCGGCTTAGCTGGTGGAGGTGTGGGGGTAGGTAAGCCCGCTTCCACAGTCAGCGTTATGTAGCGAGTGATCCAGCGTCCTCCCTCCTCCATAAACTTCATGGCTAGAGGGTAAACTCCAGCGGAGAGGGGTTGGTAAGTGACGCTGACAAAGTCGAAAGCTCCCTGACTTTTGCACCTCAGCCCCCCTCTAAAGATGAAGTCTTGGGCCCAATTAGTCCAGGCTCCCTCAATACAGCCACTGTGGGAATGGGCTGACCACCCCAATCCCTGCTGGCGAAGGAAAAGCGGCAAGGTGGCCGTGAAAGACGCTGGGTAGCTGCTGGGCTGTCCATCCGAGTGGAGGATGAGACCCATCTCAAGTTCAATACACCCGGAGCAGGTGTTAGCGTACTCCCCATCCACCTTGATGAACGGCTCCGGCCAGATTTCATAATCTTCAAGGCCATCTGCCCAGGCTGTCTGACAGCTGCAAAGTGCAGCCAGCGCGCCTAGGGTCAAGATTACCACCAGGACTGAAACAACAACTCTAGTGCGATCTCTCTCCATTTTTCCTATCTCCTTATACTGATTATTGGTAAAATAAGATTTTGGCCCATCCATTATAGGATGGAGGAGGATTTATTTCAACTGAGATCTAAAGACAATAACAGCGGATTGCTTCCCGCGGTTGTGGGTTTGGAGGATTTCCTCGGCTTCTTTTGGGCGGCAACCCAAAAGAAGTTTAATCTCTGAGCCGCGCTTGTCCAGGTCCACGTTACAAATAATAGCCGTTACTTTTCGGTGGGGGAGACTGCCGACCTAAATATCAAGAGGGTCACCGTCGGTTGACTGGGCTCCTTCTAGAAAGCCATAGTCAAAGGGGTAGATAAACTCTGGGTACCGCGGGTGAGCCGAGCCTTTTGACCGGTCGATTTTAATTTTTGAGCTAGTCACTAATTGGTCTAGTCTTTTCCAGAAAGTGTTGCTTCCCATACAGGGCCATTGTATCAGATTGTATACTTAGGTTATGCCCAGTTATAAAACCGAGGCGATTATTCTAAAAAGGACTAATTTCGGCGAAGCAGACAGGATTATCACCGTCTTTAGCAAGCAAAGGGGCAAACTCAAGATTTTAGCCAAAGGGGTGCGACGATTGACTTCCCGCCGAGCGGGAAGTGTGGAGCTGTTTAACCAGGCCACCCTTTTTTTGCACCAAGGCCGAACTTTTGACATTCTGACCGAGGCGCAAGCTTTGAACACCTTCGCTTTATTGCGAGGGGATTTAGAATTGGTGGGGATGGCTTACTACGGTTGCGAATTGGTGGATCGGCTTACTCCGGAGGACCAAGCCCACGAGGAGGTTTACGAGCTGCTTATTAAGCTTTTGGAGTGGTTGGACACCTTGCCTCAGCCAGGCCTAAGGAAAGAGGCCCTGCTAAGATTCGAGAAAGCCCTGTTGACCAGGCTTGGGTATTGGTCAGAGGGGATGGAGGGTCGGGTCGACCCAGAGCTCTTTCTTAAGGAGTTAATAGGAGGGGAGGTTCGATCCGAAAAATTTCTTTCCCTTAATTTTGGGCACGACCCCGCAACCCACTAGACAAACAGGCTCTGGATATGCCCTAGCCTTTGGGTTAAACTAGTTCCGCTATGTCTAATTCTTCTCAGCCGGATCTAATGGAAAAAGTGGTTAGCCTATGTAAAAGGCGGGGGTTTGTTTACCCCAGCTCAGAAATTTACGGTGGGCTGGCCGGAGTTTATGATTACGGACCGCTCGGGGCCGAGTTGAATCGGAATATCCGCGCTTGCTGGTGGCAAGAGATGGTCAATCGGCGGGAAGATGTTTATGGCCTGGACGGGGCGATTCTGATGCACCCCAAGGCCTGGGAGGCCAGCGGTCATGTGGCTGGGTTTACTGACCCTCTGGTCGATTGCCAGGACTGCCAGAAGCGGTTTCGCCCAGACAAACTAGATGGTTGGCGGCTCAAGAAAGACAACCAAACTGGCCAGTGGGAGGTTTTGGAAGCTGGGTCTTTGGTGTGCCCGGAGTGCAGGGGAAAACTGCGATCTGATGTGCGCCAATTTAACATCCTTATGGAAACCTCTTTAGGAGTGATTGAGGGAGAGAAGCAGAAAGCTTACCTCAAGGGCGAGTCCTGCCAGAATATTTACCTTGATTACCATCATATTATTGATAGCTTTTCTCCCAAGTTGCCCTTCGGGATTGCTCAGATCGGCAAGGCCTTTAGGAATGAGATTACTTTTGGCAAGTTTATTTTTAAAACCAGGGAGTTTGAGCAGTACGATGTTGAGTACTTTGTCCGGCCAGAAGAGGCCAGCCAGCGCTACGAAGAGTGGAAAAATATTCGCTGGGATTGGTATAGCCAAAGCCTTGGCTTGGGAGAAGCAAGCCTTCGCTGGCGCCAGCATGCGGCCGACGAGCGGATTTTTTACGCTACTGATGCTTGGGACATTGAGTATCGGTATCCTTGGGGTTGGGATGAGTTGGAGGGGGTGCACAACCGCGGCGATTATGATTTAGTGCAGCACGGCCAGTTTAGTGGTAAGAAGTTGATTTACCGGGATGAGAAGGGGCAAAGCCTCATTCCTCATATTATCGAGACTTCCGGGGGGGTAGGGCGAACCTTTTTAGCTCTTTTGCTGGAGGCTTATCACGAAGAAGAGGATACTAAGGGTACTCGGGTGGTTTTGCAGTTCAAGCCTCAACTGGCCCCTTACAAGGTGGCCGTCTTTCCCCTAGTGGCTAACAAGCCTGACTTGGTGACTAAAGCGCGGGAAGTTTATCAAACCTTAAGGAAGGATTTTGTCTGCGCGTGGGACGATATTGGCAACATTGGTAAGAGGTACCGCCGCCAGGACGAGATTGGGACTCCGTGGTGTATCACTGTGGACTACCAAACGTTGGAGGATAATACCGTGACCATTCGGGACCGAGACACTATGGAGCAAGAGCGGGTTGAAGTTTCTGCTTTGCCTTCGTGGTTTTCTTCCAAGCTAGTTAGCTAGGAAGACGGACCTTAAAAAAGGGAAAATAAGAAAGGCGTCGTCATCAGAATGGCGGCGCCTTTTTTGGTCTTAGATATCACCGTCGGTCGGACAGTATCCAGTGGTTCTGACACTGTATACAGGCTTTTTTCCAATGGTCCACGCCAGTTTTCTTACCGTAAGAATCCTAATGCCGTGGGCCTCCGGTCCATAGCAGTGACAATCTCCCTTTTTGGGCCGCGGTCCGTGCCAGGGAATGATGTGGCCATCTAACTGTTGGCGGTTTCTTAAAAGCAGATAGCAAGTGACCGGCTCTCTTTGATCACCCCTTCTCACCACGGGCCCCCTTTCCAGCGTCTCCAACGCCTGAGAGTGATTTCTCCTAGCAGGAGAAGAATTGCCGTCATGTTCATGTAGAGGCCGAACATGCCGGGAAGAACTTCTGCCCAAGACGGTAGTAGGGCTGTCGCTACCCAGGCTATAAAGCAGGCAATTGCCGCCGTCTCGGTTCTTGCCCATTTACCCTCGCGATAGTCCGGCCAAAGGCAGAGGCCTGCTGCGGTGCCCGTTAAAGCAAACCCTAGCAAGTTCCAGCCAATTGGGGAGGGGGAGGTGACAAGACACCCGCCTATGTTGGCCAGCACAATGGCGGTGAGAACGGTTGCGTGTCTAATAACGGAGCCTTTTAGCCAGGGAAGGAGCACAACCGCCAGGCTGATTGGCCAGCCTAGGCAGACAAGAAGCGGCACTCTGGCTTGCCGCCGATCTGGGCGTTCCTCGGCTTGCCGCCAACCTTCAAGCCACATGAGTGCGGCTACTAGGAGGTAAAGCCCCACAGCAAGGACCAACTCGACTACTTTCCAGTTCATGTTCATGCTGCACTCCTTTCTTTGATTTTTGCCGTAGAGGTCGGACCTCTAAAGGGTCTTTGCTTTGCCCTTTTTATTGGGGCAATTATAGCATTTCTTATCTTACCCCTTGACAAGCTACCTAAACCCCTCTAAATTGTTACCCAGTGGTAAAAGGTGGGAAAAAGTGGTAAATTGTATGGTATGTTTCTCGGTGAGTATCAGCATGCGATCGATGGTAAAGGCCGGCTTCAAATCCCCAAGAAGTTTCGGGCGGAGTTGGCTGGCGGGGCAACCATCACTCGGGGTTTAGACGGTTGCCTTTTTTTGTACCCTAAAAACAAATGGGCCGAATTTGAAGAAAAGCTGGTTAGCCTGCCCATAACCAAAGCCGATGCCCGCGTCTTTGCCAGGCATATGCTATCCGGAGCCTTTGAAGTGGCTATTGACAAGGTGGGGCGGGTCTTGATTCCGCCGGCTTTAAGGAAGTATGCCGGGTTAGAAACGGAAGTGGTGGCCATCGGGGTGGGCAAGCGGATCGAACTTTGGGACCTAGAAAAGTGGAACAAGTACCGGCAAACGCTGGAGCGGGACTCCGAAGCTACGGCGGAAAGACTGTCCGAATTGGGAGTGTGAGATGGCAGAGATTACCCACACCCCAGCACTTTTAAAAGAGGCAGTGGACTGTCTTCGGGTGCAGCCCGGAGCCAAATATATCGATTGTACTTTGGGGTTGGGTGGTCACACCAGAGAGATTCTTCGACGGGGAGGCCAGGTTTTGGGCTTGGATGTTGACGCCGAAGCCTTGGCTATAGTTAGGGAAGAACTAGCTGAGGAGTTAGCTGCGGGTCAGCTGACCCTGGTTAAGACCAACTTTGCCGACCTCGAAAGAGTCGCCCAGGAACACGATTTTCAGCCAGTTGCTGGTATTCTTTACGATTTGGGCCTCTCCTCTTTGCATTTAGATAAAGCGGAGCGGGGGTTTTCCTGGCGCTTTCCCGGGGCACCGTTGGATATGCGCATGGATCAAGACTTGGCGGTGACGGCAGCTGATCTGCTGCACGGCTTAAGCGAAGAAGAGTTAACTCGACTCTTCTTTCGATTGGGTGAGGAAAAATTTGCCAAACGGATTGCCCGCCGAATTGTTGAAGACCGCCGTTCCCATCCCATCACGACCGGCGACGCATTAGCCGAACTAGTGACTTCGGCTTATCCGCCGCCTGATCGTCATGGTCGGATTCACCCGGCGACCCGGGTTTTCCAGGCCCTGAGGATAGCGGTCAATACCGAACTAGACAATTTACGAGTTTCACTGCCTCGGGCCGTTCGCCTTTTAAAACCTAGCGGGCGTTTAGTAATCATCAGCTTTCATTCTTTGGAAGATGTGATTGCCAAGAACCTGGGCGAACGGCCCTTCCCTTTGGGGAAGGTGCGCGCGGTTATTAAAAAGCCCCTTCGCCCTTCAGAAGAGGAGAAGGCGGCTAATCCGCGAGCTAGAAGCGCTCGACTAAGGGTATACGAAAGAGTTTAAGGGTAATATGACCCAAAGACCACGGCAGAAGCAAATGCAAATGACCAACCAAACTTTTCTCCATCCTCGGCATAAGCCTTGGGGTTGGTTACTATTGGGGGCCCTCCTGGTGGCTCTTAATATTGGCAAGGTTCTTTACGCTAATGAGCTCTCTTCTACTTGCCGGGAGCTGGGCGAGCTGGAAGCGGATCGAGAGCGTCTTACCAATGAGAACCAGGCCTTGCGCAATGATCTCTCACAACTTTCGTCTTTAGCCTTGATTAAGAGCAGGGCGGAGGAATTGGGTATGGTGAGAGCGGTTGAGGTAGGGGTTGACTACCTTACTCCGGCCCTCCTGGCCTCTCGGTGAAAACCAACCTCAGATTAGAAGTTCTTTTGTGGCTGACCGTAAGCCTTTTTTTGGTGGTGGTCGGCCGTTTGTTTTACTTGCAAATTTTTCGGCACTCCCAGTATTTGACCATAGCGGAAGCCCAGCACTGGATTACTTTTGACATTCCTGCTCGTCGAGGCGAGATTTTGTCTAGTGATGGCTACCCTTTAGCTACAAACGAGACCGCCTACTTGCTATACGCCGAGCCTCAGCATATCGATCAACCAGAGCAAATGGCGGCGGCCCTTCTGCCTTTGATACAAGAGGAGTGGTTTGCTACCCCCTCAGCTACCTTGGGTAGGGAGGAGCTAGCTCAGGCCCAAAAAGATCTGGAGCAGCAATTGAATTCTTCTTTAAGTTGGGTGGCTTTGGCCCACCGTCTGCCCGCTTCCAAAAAAGAAACTTTAAACTCCCTTTTTCCGGTGGGGCTTGGGTTTGAGGAAGAGCCCAAGCGGTTCTATCCGGAGGGCGCTTTAGCTAGCCATATTTTGGGGTTTGTGGCTTCGGATGAGCTAGGAAACGAGCAGGGCTACTTTGGGTTGGAAGGCTACTACGATGGCGACCTTAAAGGAAGGCCCGGCAGTGTTCGCCAAGAGAAGAACGCAAGTGGCGAGCCCTTAATTTTTGGTGATTTTTCTCGAATACCGCCTCTGGAGGGGCGGAATTTGGTTTTGACAGTAAATCACTCTTGGCAGTTTTTGGTCGAAGATGCTTTGCAGAAAGCCGTGACAGAGACTGGCGCCACTTCGGGAACAGTGATCATCGAGGAGCCGCAAACAGGGGCTATCTTGGCTATGGCTAACTACCCAAATTTTAACCCGGGCGACTACCGTGAGACTTCCGGTGGCTTGGAGTGGCGCCATACTGAGGGAGAGGATTTGCCTGCAGCGGCCCACCAAGTAGTGACTCGCAACTTGGCAGTCGCGGCTACTTACGAGCCGGGGTCGGTAATGAAGGCCTTGACTATGTCCGCTGGGATCGAAGAGGGAAAAATCACTCCAGCGACAACCCACGAGTGTTTAGGCCCGCTGGTGATTGGCGGCTACACCATTGATACCTGGAATCACCAATACCACGGTCTGGAGACTATGACTCAAGTGCTGATTAACTCCTGTAACATCGGAGCTGCTTGGGTATCGAGTTTGTTGGGGGCGGATACCTTGATCCCCTACTTTGACAAATTTGGCTTCGCCGATACTTTAGGCATTGATTTGGAGGGGGAGGACTCAGGAGTTATCAAGCCCTTGGCGGAGTGGGGACCAGTGGAGTTGACCACGGCGGCTTTTGGTCAGGGTTTATCGGCCACCCCTTTGCAAGTGGTGGGTTTGTTTTCTGCTTTGGCTAACAAGGGCGAGCTAATGCGCCCTTATGTTGTCTCAGAAATTGAGGCTCAAGAGAGGACTATTAAAACCAAACCCCAAAAAATTGGCCAGGCGGTCTCTCCCGACACCGCGGCCACGGTGGTGGAGATGCTCACCTCAGTAATAGAGGAGAGTAAGTCCCCGTTCTACACTTTGAGAGATCACTACCGGCTAGCTGGGAAAACGGGGACGGCCCAAATTCCGGTAGGGGGGGCGTACGATCCTAATCAAACAAACGCTACTTTTGTGGGCTTTTTGCCCCAAAGCCGGAAATTTGTTATGCTCGTCAAGCTGGAACGCCCCCAGACTAGTCCTTACGCCGAGGTAGTGGCGGTACCTTTGTGGATGGAGATCGCTAAGGATTTGGTGATTCAAATGGGCATCCAACCGGATAAATAGCAGTTAAAAGTTAGATATGAGGTTTATCATTGAAGGTGGGGTTCCCCTGCGGGGAACCGTCGAAGTCTCCGGGGCTAAAAACGAAGCTATCAAGCTAATAGCGGCTTCTTTGTTGACCGAAAACGAGGTAGTTTTAGATAATGTCCCCCGGATTGGCGATGTCGCGCACGCTCTTAGGATGGCCCGCAGTTTGGGAATGGTGACTAGATGGCTAGGGTCTCATAAGCTGTCTTTACAGGCAGCCACCCTGTCTTCTTCCTCGATCTCTAAGTCCTTAAGTCTAAAGTCTAGAGCCGCTCTGCTCAACGTGGGGCCCCTTTTAGCTAGGCGAGGTGAGGTGTTTCTGCCTCGCTCGGGTGGCGATAACCTTGGCCAGCGAGCCACTAACCGTTTTTTTGAAGCTTGGGGAGCCATGGGGGCTAGTTTCAAAGAAACGGAAAAAGGCACGCTTATTGCTTGTACCCGCCTGCAGGGGGTGGAAATCCGCTTTAAGAAAAGTTCTCACACCGCTACAGAGAGCGCAATTTTGTCGGCGGTCTTGGCCGAGGGGGAGACGGTGATTACGAATGCCGCCGAGGAGCCGGAGATCGATGACCTCATTCTTTTCCTTAATCAGATGGGGGCGGAGGTTTCCCGACCCGAACCCAAGAAAATCGTCATCGAGGGCGTTAAGGCTTTAAGGGGGACTAATTTTACGGTGGGCCCTGATCGCAACGAAGCAGTGACTTTTGCTTTGGCGGGGGCGGTCACTCGCGGAGAGGTGACCCTAAAGAATGTTCGCTGCCAGGACCTGACCTCTTTTTTATCTAAGCTGGCTAAGATGGGAGTGGACTACGAAATTTTAGCCAAAGGCCAGTCCTTAAAAATTTGGGTTGACCCGGAGAAGAAATTAAAGCAGATTGATTGTGTGCAAACTCGGCCGCACCCTGGCTTTATGACCGATTGGCACCCGCCTTTTAGCGTTTTAATGACCCAGGCTGAGGGGGTGGGTTTGATTCAAGAGACCATCTACATTAACCGTTTTGAATACACCAAAGAGTTGAATCGCATGGGGGCAAAGATAGAGCTTGTAAAAGCCAGCGAGGCAGGTTTGCCTTTTATTTTGGACCACGACGGCTACAACCCTGACGCTGATCCGGAGCCAGCCACCGTGGCCCGCATCACTGGGCCGACACCTCTTAAACGCCAGCGGCTAACCGTGGCGGACTTAAGAGCGGGAGCTACCTTGGTATTAGCCGCTCTGTGCGCCGAGGGTCGCAGTGAGATTTTAGGCGTGGAAAAAATCGATCGGGGGTACGAGGGCTTGGAGCTGAAGCTCCAATCTTTGGGCGCCAAGATTACTCGGTTACCCAACTAATTGTTTTAGCATAAATAAAAAACAGACACGGTACAGGCCTATTCTATTCGCGAAGCTTGATGTGCCACCGCACCTCCCCAAAGGTAACTAGCAGGGGGTGCGGCTTGGTCAGATGAACCTGAGCTGGTCCGTTACTCTTACCGTAAACACGCTTTTCTCCTCGCGCAGTATGCGCGCATTCCTTCCTTCGCCTAGGGGACGCCTAGGGGGTGGGGGCCGACTTTCAGTTACTCCTTTCGTGGTATTTACTTCGTGGTTGGCTTAGAGAAAGCCTTGATGTTTTGACTATAGTAAAATCTGCTTCTGCCTGTCAAGAGTTTTCCGGTCGGGTCTCTAGACCCTCGATCAGGTGGGAGATCTTTTCTAAATCTAAGGTTTTAATGCTTTGGTACTGGCGGTACTCGGAAAGATTGAAGGTGCGAAGGTCTAGTTTGTCGTACTTTTCCTTCAACCTCTCTATCTTTCGCCAGAGCCTTTCCGCCGCCTGGATCTTTTCCTCGTCGATAGCTTCATCTTTTTCCAATTCCCCTACTAGCAGTGTCAGTTGTTGAGAGTAGGCTTGGGCATCGGGAGAAAGTCGAGATAAGTACTGATGGTCTATGCCAGCCGGAGTGGCGGCCTTGGCGTAGTGATAGATCAGGTAATCGAAATTCAAAACGTTAATCCCTAACAGGATCACGGTGGAGTATACCAACAGCCCCTTGATTAGCTGGGAGCTTTTTAGCTGGCGGAAGCGGTGGTAGGCAAAGCCCAGAAGAATCCCTAAAACCCAGAGCACTACGGCGTAACCGTAAAGCCTCTTGTAGGTGAAGCCCCAGGCGGAGGTGTAATCAAAGACGCTTTTGTAGGCCATCAGGTCTAAAAAAATTCCCTCCACTATCAAAAAAGCGGTTGTCCACCTAGCCTGCTTAGTCTGGTCGGAATCGTTATAAACCAAGGTAAAGATGATTAAAGCCACCAGACTGAGCTGAGCAAAAACCTCGCGGGCATACTGGGAGTGAGAGTAGCCCAGGGCTTGGAGGGTTACGGGTGAGGAAAAATAGAGTTGGGCTTGGCTAACAAAAAAGAGGATCAGAATCAAGCCCACGCTCACTTTGGCCAAGAGGAGGGGAGGGGAGAGGAGGGGCAGTCGAAAGGTTTTTTGATCGGCGTGCCTAGCCAGGCTCAGTAATCGGGGGAGGATAAGCGCCAGGCCGAAAAAGAAGAGGAGGCGGAAGAGGTTCAGAAAGAACCGCTGCCCAAAAAGCCAGTTAAACAGGGATTGCAGGTTGAAAAAGGCGATCCAGTAGTTGGTCCAGCCAGCAAAGATGGGGTTGGCTGAGGCCAAGAGGGGGATGACGACCAAAAGCAAAGCCGAGGTAATGACAACGGAGAGCACCCGCTGGTAAAGTCGATCTTTCGGGGTTTCTTTCCCGCCTTGGGAAAAAGGGTGCCAGGTGAACTGGCTTTGGGTTTGGAAAGAGGTCCAAATAAGAGTTAGGGGAGCCAAGAGAAGAGCAACAAAACCCCACCCTTCCCTTTCTTGGGGGCTGAGGATAAGGGCCGAGCCGCAGTAGGTGACGGCCACCAGGTTGAGGAAAACCAGCAAAGGTTGGGCCCGGAAGAAGAGGAGACAGGAGAAAAGGGCGGCCAGGAGGAAGAAAAGATGACCCTCTCTAGTTCTTTCTTTTTTGAGAATCCAAACTAGGAAGGCCCCGATCAGGAAAAACAGCCCTAGGCTGAGGGAGGGGAAGTCATACTCGACTACCAAGCCCCAGGCGGCCAGGGCGCTAAAAAAAGTCAAGAAGAAACAAGTAGGCATAAAAATCGGCGCTGAAAAGGAAGCGCTAATGAATAAAACATCCTTCAGCTCAATTTATCACAGGGGATTAAGCTCTTCTCTCATGCTTCGCACCACCCGGTAGACGATCGTTCCCACATTGGTTTCGGTCAGGCCGGTGAGCTGGGCGATATGGCGGTTGGTGTAGCCTTCAAAAAACTTCAGGGTGATAATTTCCCTTTCCCTTAGAGGTAAGTCTTGCACCAGCCCTTTTAGCTTGTCCTCCATTTCCCACAGGTAGAATTCCTCCTCTGGTGAAGGGCCACTGGCCTCAAGAGGAGCCGCCCGGTCCAGGGCTACTTTTTTAGTTTGAGAGCGCTGTCGGTAGTGGTCAACTAAGGCGTTGTGGGCGATGCGGTAAAGCCAGGCGGAGAAGGGCACCCCCTCCCAGCGGTAATTACCCAGGGCTTCCAAGGCCTTGGTAAAAACGGTCGCCGTTAAGTCCTCCGCCGTTTCGGTTTCGTTGACTTTATTTCTTAAATACCGATAAATATGGGGTCGGTAATGCTCGTAGAGAGCGCCATAGGCCTGCTTAGCGGCGGCGGAACTATCCTTTTGAGCCCTTTCCACCAGGGCTTTTTCTTTGTCCTTGGGGAGCGATATTTTGCTCATCAGTCTTTGATTCCCAAAAGCTGGCGAAGGGGGGAGTACATCTCCTTTTTGGGACCGAGGAAAACCACGGGTTTTTGAGGATCCTGATCAACGGACTGCTGCCAGTTGGCGGTGTTGGGGTTAACGAGGGTCATTCCTGGGGGTAGTCCCAGATTTTTCTCTTTGGTGATCACCCAGCCGGCTTGCTGGTCTAGGGTTTCCCAAATAGCGGTTAGGGGTGGGGGAGAATAGTAGTAAGAAGCGTCAATTACCAACCGGCCCTTGGGCCCACGGAGGAGTTTGATTCTGGGTTGGGGCAGTTCAAACTGGTCTAGGCTTTGGCGAATCTGCTCCTGGGAAATCCCAAAAAAAGAGCCTATCTGAAAAGCAGCAGAAAACGCCGGTTCCAAAAAGTCGCGGCTTACTTGGGAAGAAACGGGTAGGGTGTTGCTTTCGTTTAAATATCGGCTGGCCGGTTGACGACCTACCACTACGGTGATCTCTGGCTTGATGGTCCGGAGCCAGTAGTCCAGAATCTCCTGGGAACTGGGAGCCACTTCGAGGATAAGGTAGTGGGGGTAGGCTTTAAGGTAGAAGAGCTGGAGTAGAGTTTTCCCTAACACCGTAAGCCAAACGAGGTGTTTCTTGGGGTAAGTTGGCCAGCCAATAATGGTTAGGGGAACGCTCAGCTCAGCCTCGGGGGATTCTAGGTTGCGGCGGGTAGGGAAATGCTCCCTTAGGGCTTGGTAGAGGACTTCCCTAGTAATCGAAGTCTGCCCGTCCCCGGTAACGACGATTACATGTGGGTGGTGTTTGTTGATGACCAGGCGCGTTAGCTCTTTGAGAGCTAGCCGAAGTGCCTTTCTTAAAATAGCCTTCATACTCAGTCGGTGATGCGTCCCTTTCGTCTTTGTTCTATCATATACCAAGGATAGTGAGTATGTCCAAAATCTCTATTACTAGTATAACGAGACCCATAAGGAACTATTACCACTTGGCGCAAGCGGTGGCCGCCTCTGTTTACTACGGTTTTCCGGCCAAACGCTTGAAGATCGTGGGGGTAACTGGCACCGACGGTAAAACCACTACGGTGACCTTAGTTTATGAAATTTTGAAAGCCTGGGGCAAGCCTGTGGGGATGATCTCTACCGTGGAGGCTCTAATCGGAGGCCAGTCCTACGAGACAGGTTTTCATGTAACCTCGCCGGACCCTTGGGCTCTGCAGAGATTTCTAAAACAGATGGTTAAGGCTGGTAGCGAGTACGTCGTTTTGGAGGTGACCTCGCACGCTCTTGACCAATATCGGGTTTGGGGCATTCCCTTTGAGGTAGGAGTTTTTACCAACATCACCCGCGACCATTTTGATTATCACCAGGACTACGCTGGCTATCTGGGAGCTAAGGCCAAGCTCTTGCCCTTGGCTAAGAAAGTGGTTCTCAACCGAGATGATCAGTCTTTTGGGGAACTGGAAGGGGGGGCCTTGGCCTTGGGAAAGCATAAGAGTCAAGAACTTGTCAGTTACGGGTTTAGTCCCCAAGCAGAGATCCGCATTCAAGCTATTTCTAGTGGAGTAGCTTCTGTACCCAAATCGCTCTCCCCTCCCCCCTTCTCCTGCCAATGTATCGATACAGTGGTAGAAGCGAACACTATCCTAACTGGTCGGTACAATCAGTCTAATTTGGCCGCTGCCGTTTCTGCCACCTACCTTTTGGGCGTTCCCCTTTCGGCTATTCAAGCTGGTATCTCTAATTTCCGAGGGGTCACCGGTCGCTGGCAGAAGATTGACGGGGGGCAGAACTTTACCGCTTTGCTGGATTTTGCTCACACCCCCAACGCTTCGGAGGTGATGCTACAAAACTGTCGTCAACAGATGGTTGAGGGGTCTAAACTGACAGTAGTTTTTGGTTGCGCAGGTTTGCGAGACAAGGGCAAAAGGCCTCAGATGGGAGAAATTGCCGGACGATTAGCTAATTACACAGTTTTGACGGCCGAAGATCCCCGAACGGAGAGCATAGATGCTATTATGGAACAGATCGCTGTTGGTTGCCGCGCTGCCGGTGCCAAAGAGGCCTTCCCTGCCGAAATTCCCGAAGGCGGCGGCCACTACTTTGTTAAAGTTCCCGACCGAGAGAGGGCGATAGAGTGGGCCATTACTCAACTAGCTCGGCCGGGCGATTGGGTAGTGGTCACAGGCAAAGGGCACGAGCAGTCAATGTGCTACGGGACCACAGAACGGCCGTGGAGCGACCGAGAGGTAATGGAAAAAGCGTTACGGGAGATCGTTAATCGGTAACGGTAACGATGCCTGTTTCGTCCGACGGCAACGCTCTTCGGCTCATGCCACGTAACCGACAGACGCTTAACGATACGGGCTTCGTAACCCTAACCGCCTGCCGATAAAGGAAAAGATGAAACTTATCTTCAGCGAATACACACCGGACTACCAGAAATACCACTTCCCTTACCAGATTTGGCTCAAGAAGGAACCAGGGGACAAAGTGGCCGAAATTTATGCCCGGGGGTTTTTACCGATGCGTCATCGGCCGGGGCTCTATTACTTGTGCCGCAGCTTGAGGGTGGATCTGGCCAAGTTTTCCCCGAGCAGTGAGAATCGGCGTATCTTGAGGAAGACGGAGGCCTTTCACTACCAGGTCCTTCCGTTGCCTCAGCCAGGTCAATGCAGTTCGGGGGCTTTTCCGGCTGACGAGGCGGTCTACGCCTTTTGCCAGCGGTACCTTGAGAGCCGCTTTGGTCAAAGTCCCATTAGTGAGGCGGGGCTAAAAAGTATCTTTCGGTCCGGTATTTTTAGTCATGTTTTTGTCTGGTCCGAAGGCGAGAAAGTGACCGGGTACGCCGTTTGCTTGGTCAACGATGACCTGCTGCACTACGCCCATGTTTTTTACGATCCCAGTTACGCTGCCCAAAACCTAGGGGCGCGGATGATTCTGGAGGCGGTCACTTGGGCTAAGGCGGAAGGTAAGCAGTACGCTTATTTGGGCACCTGTTACAACCAGTCGGCTTTTTACAAACTCGAGTTCTCTGGGGTGGAGTTTTTCAACGGCGTTGGGTGGTCGAGTGACTTGGAGGAACTAAAGTGGCTGGTGAGTCGGTCGAATGATAATCACCTTCTAAACGATTCGGAATACTTAGGGCGTTTTGGTCCTTTGGGTAAGCTCTTAAACACTCCCGGAGTGAAATAGGGGCGCTATGAAGGCCTTAGTTCACTCCGGGAGTGTACGGGGTTGATATGAAGGCATATTTTATTGGGATAGCGGGGAAAGCGATGGCCCAAGTGGCTAAGGCTACCCGAGATGATCTGGGTTGGGAGGTTTCGGGATCGGACGAACCCTTTGGTCCACCCGCTACCACTTACTTGGAAGAAAACCATTTGCTTTGGAAAACTCCCTACGCGGCGGCCAATGTTCCTGCGAAAGTTGATTTAGTGGTTACTGGCGGGGGAGCCTTAGCCAGCGGTAGAGAGAATCCCGAGTACCAACGGGCCCAAGAGCTGGGCCTAAAGATCGTTTCCTACCCTCAGCTGGTGGAAAAGTACCTAATCAAAAAAAACTCGATCGTGGTCGCCGGCACCTACGGTAAAACCACCATCACGGCCCTGATCGCTTGGATTCTCCAACAAGCCGGCCTCAACCCCAGTTACCTAGTGGGGGGCTTTCCCCTTAACTTTCCCGATGGGGTCAAGTTCACCGACTCTGATTACTCGGTGGTGGAGGGTGATGAGCACCCGACCCTTAATTTTGATCCCCGGCCAAAGTTTGCCTGGTACCATCCAACCCACTTGTTGCTAACCTCAGCCCTTTGGGATCATTTCAATGTTTACCAGAGCGAGGCCGCGTATATTCAGGTTTTTAAAGACCTGGTGGCTTCCTTGCCGGCTGATGGGCAGTTGGTTGCTTCAGCTCAGGGAGAAAATCTGGAGCAGGTCTTACCGGCTGCTCTGTGCCCAGTGACTACTTACTCCCTCGAGGCTGGGGGAGATTGGTCGGTTCGGGAGCTTAAGTTCGGTGAGGCAAGAACTACCCTTAAGGCTTTCAAAGACGGTCAAGAGGGGCTGGCTTTGGAAACTAGTTTGCTAGGAGAATTTAATGTGGCCAATATCCTGGGAGCGGCGGCTTTATGCTCTGCGTTAGAGGTTGAACCTCTCATTATTAAGAGAGCCGTGGCTACTTTTGCTGGGGTGAAAGAGAGGCTGGAGGTTCTGGGTCAAGTTGGGGGAGTCACCTTGATTCGCGATTTTGCCCACTCACCGGTCAAGATCAAGGCCAGTATCGAGGCGTTGCGTACTAGATACCCTCAGGGGAAAAAGCCTTTGACGGTGGTTCTGGATCTTCATTCCTCGGTTCTACGAGACCGGCAGAGTCTGCCGGCTTTGGCTGAGGCCTTAGCTGGAGTAGAGAGGGTTTGCCTCACTAAGATCCGCCGGTTCCAAAAGGATCCCTTAGAAAAGGGAGTGTTGGCGAAGGACCTTTTAGAAACTTTCAAAAAAGTGGGTTTGGAGGTATTTTATTGCCCCAAGTCGGAGCAGCTGGCTGAAAGGGTGCGGCAAAAGGTTAAGCGGGGTGAGGTGCTTGTCTTTATGAGTTCTGGTGGTCTAGAGGAGGAGGTGGCGGCGGTTAAAGCGGTCCTTCGAGAGGTTTAGCATTGTATCGATACATTGGTTGTTAAAGTATGAGTAACAGTCAAGAGCAAAAGTTGATCCAGGCCTTGGGTTCGGAGCGTCTGCGCTTGGCAGAGCCCCTGGCTCCCTACACTACCTTTCGCCTCGGCGGCCCGGCCGATTGGTTTTTTGTGGCTCAGTCGACAGCCGAATTAGTGGGAGCGGTGACGACGGCGAAAGAAGTGGGGGTAGATTTTTTGATTTTGGGCGGGGGAAGCAATCTATTGGTAGCGGATGGGGGGTACCGAGGGCTGGTTATCAAGAACGAGACTCGGCAGGCAGCCAAACTTGAGGGAAACCGGGTGCGGGTTGAGTCGGGTTTTCCTTTGCCTAAATTTATTGATTGGTGTTTTGACCAGGGCCTGACGGGTTTGGAGTGGTTTGGGGGTATTCCGGGAACGGTGGGGGGCGCCATCTACAACAACGCCCATGGGCGGGATCAGTTTTTTAATGATCGGGTGCAGAAGACGGCTCTTTTAACAAAGGAGGGGGTGGTCAAAGAGGAGCCTGTGGATTATCTGCAGTCGGCCTACGACTACACTATTTTAAAAGAAACCCGCGAAATTATTTTGGAAGCCTTTCTTAAATTGGAGGGGGGGGATGTCGGGGCGGCCAAGAAAGTTAGGTTGGACTGGTGGCAAGAAAAGAAGAAATTTCAGCCGCAAACTAATTGCCCCGGGTGCATTTTTAAAAACATCTCCGAGGCCGATCAGAAGCGCTTGGAGTACCCGACCCGTTCTACTGGTTACCTGATTGATCGCGGCTTGGGCCTTAGGGGCCTGCAAATCGGCGGGGCCAAAGTTTGCGAAACCCACGCCAACTTTATTGTTAACATCGGCTCCGCCGCTGCCGCCGATGTTTGGGCAGTAATCCAAAAAATTCAACAAGAGGCTAAGGAAAAATTAGAGGTAAACCTGGAATTGGAAATTGATTTGGTGGGGTTTTAAAGAAGAAACCCCCAAGTGAGCAAGCCTTGGGGGTAGTGTTTTGCCGCCTAGGGAGGTTAACCGACGGCGGTAATGGCCTCGGCCGCGAACCACCTTCTTTGCCCATAAAGCAGCACTTCGTATCGACGTTGGTGGATAATTGTTCCTCCTGCTGACTGCCTACGCACATCGGTAGCCAGAATTTCCGTAGGGGAGATTGCTCTCCTTATTCTGACTGAGGTTCCCACGGGGAACTCAATCGGAGGTTCTCCCAGAGCTTCGCAGGCTTCGGCCTCCGCCTCGGTGGCCCACTCATGACCACAAAACTCACACAAGAACGTTCTATTTTCCCTTACCATGATCTTTCTCCCTCCTTAGCGTCACTTTGAGTGTTTGTATTTAGCTTGTACACTACCAAAAAGCGTCCCTAAAGGCAAACTGGTATGTTAAGGTTAGCCAGTATTTGGGAGAGGTTAAGGAGCCGAGTGCTTAGGTATAGGGCTGCCTCGGCTTTCTCTTGGGGGTCACGTAGGCACTCCAAATCCAAGAACTGGACTCGTAATCTCTCTAGGTGCTGGTAAAGAGGGTTTTGGTGAGACATCTTCGGTTCTTTAGAGAGGAGCCCTTTAGTTTGTACCCAGGTTACCCCTACCCTTTGGCTGGCCGGACCTGGTTGAGGAAGGAGGAACCAGTAGCTTAGACGGCGGAGGTTGGTGGAGGCGCGGCCTAGGGCAACAGAAAATTCAGAGTCCATAATGGGGAAAGTAGCTCCCTAAAACCTCTAGGAATTTTTTCCTGACTTTTGGGTCAAGAATTTCTTGGCTAGGGTTGTTTTGCTGAGGTCTGATGTTGATTAAGGCTAGGCAATCAAATTGACTGCTAACTAGATCCAGCCCGCCACCCCAGAGGTCTTCTTGTCGGCATTCCCTGTCAAGAAGTAGCCTTTCTCCATCGCTGTGGAGTTGGCCACCAGCCGCCACGATTTCTTTTTCGACATCAACAACGAGCTTGACATAGTCGCCAAATTCTTCGGAGGCGATTCGAAGCTCACTGTCCTTAATGGGGCGACTAGCTAAAAGGGTGGCCATGCTCAAATCATATCACACGGCTCGAATAAGAACCGTTTGTCTCTCAGAGTCAAAATTAGGTGGTGTCTGTTTTGGCGATGGGACTTACCCGAACATCAGCCACTCTGGTTTAAAAAGGAGGAGAGCTCCGATTAAGAGCATTAGCAGGCCGCCGATGAGTCGCGAGAAGCGTGAGTATCGCCCGTCAACACCCATGGCGTGAAGGGTAGTCATAGCCACTACAAAAACTACTAAATCATCCAGCATAAAGACAACGATGTAGAGGGCGAGGTAGAGGTAGTAGCGCCAGGCCGGCAGGGGGGTGAGGGACAGAATTTGGGTATAAATGGCCGGCAACCCAGCCGAGCAAACCAACTCGATCAAATTTACGGCGATGGCTAAAACAACGATGCCCACGAGGGCCAGCAAGAAGTTGCTTCTTTGGGTTACCAGTTTGAGCCTTTCCATAAAGGCCCGCCGCCGTTCGCTGTTAGTGACCTGGCAGGCGCCGTTCCGGTTGATCCAGAAATCTCTCAAGTTGTAGCTGCCTGTGGCTAAAGCCGCTAGACTTATCAGGACCCGGATCCAAAGAACAAAGCCCAAAAAAAGAAATACATTAAGCCAGGCGGCCAGAAACAAAAAGTAGACCAAGCCGGAACTGACCACAAAAGCTGTCCCCAGAATCCACATTCGTCTTCGATCCTTCATCCCCAAAAGCAGGCTGATCAGAAACACCAAGGTCCACATGGCGCAGGGGTTAAAGCCGTCTAAAGCGGCGATGACGACGGTTATGAGTGGCAGGGAGAGGTTGCTCAAATCCAGTTCTCCCCACAAAGGTAACTTAATACTTTTCGGTAAGCTTGTTTTTGATCTGGGGGGAGGCGCTTGGCTGCCTTCGTTAGTCAAGGGCCCGACGATGTCCTGGCAGTGGTTTTGGATGGCGCACTGGATAGCCTGCTCTATCTGCTGGCCGGTGGATTCTTCGCTGAAAAAACCGGAAATGAGGTTTTCTCCCACGATCGTGATCGGTACATAGGGGGCCTCAACCCCTAACTTCTTAACCGCTTCGTTCAATACCTTCGCGTACTGGGGGTTTTCCGTGATTTCCATCTGCTTGATTTCCAGTTGTGGGTAGTAAGTGGTGAGAGTGCCTAGGAATTCCTTAGCCTGGGCGCAATGACTGCATCCCCGAGTCCAAAAGAAGTAAAGGGTGACTTCTTTTTCTTGAGCCTTTGCTTCCGAGCTGCCAAAGGCCGCGAAGGCGGCAAGGGTAATAATCAAGAACAACTTTTTCATAGTCTGCTTATGATACCTCGGGGGGATCCGGATCGGCAACTGGCGGAGTGTGATTGTCCTTCCCCTCTGCCGTTTTCTTCTTCAATGGCCGGTTTTGTATGACAAGTTGGGTAGAGATCAAGGAGTCAGCGTTAATAAAAAACCTTCGATCCTTTCGGAGGCTGATTGGCGATCGGGTAAGCATTATGGCAGTAGTAAAAGCCAACGCTTATGGCCATGGTCTGGAAAGGACGGCCAAAGTGCTGGAAGATAAGGTGGGGTGGTTTGGGGTAAATAATCTAGCCGAAGGGTTGGAGTTGCGGCAGGCCGGCATAAAAAAACCTGTCTTGATCTTAGGGTATGTGCCGTTAGCTTCGTTAAACGAAGCAGTGGGTAATAATCTAAGTCTGACTGTTTACAATCGTGAGACGGTGAGGGCGTTGGGTAAGATAACATCACCTTCGAAAATTCACCTCAAGATCGAAACCGGCACCGGTCGGCAGGGGATTCTTCCTCAAGAACTTGGAGAGTTTTTGGACTTAGTTAAGAGGTCTTCCCAAATCAAGGTCGAGGGACTCTCGTCGCATTTTGCTGATTTGGAAGAAGTCGGTGAGCAGAGTTACGCCAGTTACCAGCTGGAAAGATTCCAGCACGCTAGCGCAGCCGCCGCCATAAAGCTGGGTTACCCGCCTTTTCGGCATATGGCTTGCTCGGCGGCGGCTTTGTTGTTCTCGCCGTCGTTGATGGATATGCTGCGTTTGGGAATTGGAATGTATGGCCTTTGGCCTTCGGAATCAGTTCGGGTAGAGGTAGCCAGGATTTGTCCTGAATTTAAACTCCAACCGGCCTTGACTTGGAAAACGAGAATTGCCCAGTTGAAGAATTTACCTGTCGGTTTTCCTGTCGGTTACGGTGGTACTTTTGTCACCAAACGCCTAACGCGACTGGCTGTTTTGCCAATTGGATATTACGACGGATATGATCGTGGTCTTTCTAACTGCGGTCAAGTGCTGGTGAAAGGCCAACGGGCGCCGGTGATAGGAAGAGTGTGTATGAATATGACGATGGTGGATGTGACAGAAGTTGGGCAGGTGCAACTCGAGGATGAGGTTGTCCTTTTGGGGCGACAGGGAAGTCAGGAAATCTCGGCCGAGGAGATGGCAACAAAGATGGGGACAATCAATTACGAAGTGGTTTCTCGGATCAATCCCTTACTGCCGAGGTTTACTAGGGTCTGACCCTAAAATATGGTCGGACCCTTGTTTATCGAGGTTCAACCTCTACTAATGGCGCTGTTAAGGGAAGTATAGAGGTTGAACCTCTAAAGGGGGCGTAGCGGTGGAGAAAATCAAGGTAGCCGTGTTGATGGGTGGAAAGTCAGCCGAACGGGAAATTTCTTTAAAAACCGGCCAGGCGGTGGTGGAGCATTTGGATCGGGAAAAGTACGATATCTTCCCCTTCGAGGTGCCTTCTTCGGGTAAGTTTTCTTTGCCCCCCAAAACAGACTTGATCTTCATTGCCTTGCACGGGCCCTACGGCGAAGATGGGACGATCCAAGGACTGTTGGAGATGTTGGGAATTCCCTATACCGGCTCTGGAGTTTTAGCTTCGGCCTTGGGAATAGACAAGATCGTCTCCCGCCAGCTTTTTTCTTCCTTAGGCCTAACTGTCCCTAAAAGCCTCGTCTTTTCCCTCGGCGATGACTACTCTTCCTTCATCCGTGATTTTTCATCCTTCATCTCCTTCCCCTGCGTCGTCAAGCCCCACAACCAAGGCTCTAGCGTCGGGGTTTCCCTAGTGGAAGGTGAGGCGGGCCTTAAAGAGGCATTGGCGCTGGCCTTGAGTTTTCCCCGGGCCAAGGCCTTGGTGGAAGAGTACCTTTCTGGTCGGGAAGTGACTTGCGGCATTCTAGGCAACAGTGGGGCGCAGCCCTACTGCTTACCCTTGACCGAGATCACGCCGCAGGGTCAGCACCGCTTTTTTGACTGGCAGGCCAAGTATCAAGCCGGTGAGTCCGAAGAAATTACTCCTGCTCCTTTGGCAGAAGGTTTAGCCCAAAGGGTGAGGCAAGACAGTCTGCAGGCTTACGAAGCCCTGGGTGCTCAGGGCTTGGCTCGGGTAGATGGCATTTTGGTGGGGGAGAGTTTCTACCTTCTAGAAATTAATACCATCCCAGGAATGACCGAGATAAGTCTGCTTCCTCAGCAAGCCCGGGCCGCGGGCCTCTCTTTTTCCAATTTGCTAAACAGGATTATTCAACTTGCCTTAGAAACGGAGACCCCCTAAGATTTGACCAAGCTAATAAGGAGGTAACTTTCAAGCTTCCCGTAAAAACCCTTGTCCAACTACAGCGCTTTCTTCTACAATAAACTCTAGCCCTCCTCGTTATACACCTTAAAGTTATGAGATCTTATTGTCGACGGCTAGTCCTCGCATACCTTCGCTTAGGGGCTTTACTGCAACTTAAGAAAACCCAAGCCGAAGTGATCGGTATCACCGGTAGCGCGGGTAAGACCTCCTGCCGGATGGCCACTTCCCTTCTCCTCGCGTCTAAACATCGAGTCCGCTCTACCGAAGGCGGGCTCAACAGCGAGTGGGGTGTTCCTCTGTCCATCCTCAACCAGGAATCAGGCTATTCTTCTCCCAAACTTTGGCTGAAGACTCTGGGGGGGTCACTAGCGACGCTCCTTTTTGATTGGCGGCGGTATGACAAGTACGTGATGGAGCTGGGGGTTGATAAGCCCAATGACATGGAGTACCTGCTCTCTTTTTTGAAGCCCAAGGTGGGGGTAGTGTTGAATGTTTCGGCCGTGCACACGGAACAGTTTACCGCTTTAGGAAGCGACTTAGTCGAGCAGGTAGGGGCCGAGAAAAGTAAGTTAGTGGCCGCCCTACCACCCGAGGGGACGGCCATTCTTAACTATGATGATCCTCAGGTTAAGACAATGGCCTTGGTCTCTAAAGCCCAAATTCTGAGCTTCGGTCTCCCGGCCGAATATGACCTTTGGGCGGACCAGGTGCAGGTGGGGGATTTTGGCTTCCGCATGTTGGTGCACCATCAGGACAAGATCTACTCGTTGGAAACTAAGCAGTGGTTGTCTAGTAGTTATGCTTACACCTTTTTGGCTGCTTTAGCGGTAGGTCTGGTGGAAGGAATTGATCTTAAAGAAGGGGTACGGCTACTTGGAGAGCAGTTCACCCCGCCTCCTGGTCGGCACACTCAACTCCGAGGGCTTAAAGGATCGGTGATTATCGACAGTTCCTACAACGCCTCCAAGCGCCCCACTTTGGCCGCCTTAGCTTTCTTGGCATCTTTTACCAAGCGCCGTAAGATCGCGGCTTTGGGAGATATGCGCGAGCTAGGACCACTGGCTCAGCCAGAGCATGAAGCCGTAGCTGCCAAGGCAGTTCAAATAGCTGACGAGATCGTGACGGTGGGCCCTTTGATGCAGAGGTACTTCGTTTCTAAAGCCCTGGACTTGGGATTTCCCAAAGACAAGCTCCACTCGTTTCTTAGCTCTACCGAAGCCGGCCTTTTTACTAAAAATCATCTCCTTCGAGGTGGGGAGGTAATTTTAGTGAAGGGCAGTCAAAACACTATTTTCATGGAGCGTTTGGTCGAGACCCTTTTAGCCGACCCAGAGACTGATCGAGCCAAACTCTGCCGGCGAGGAGCCTATTGGGATCAAGTTCGGAGGCAAGCGCCCTAATGACTATCGAGGAGCCGACTCTATCTCGAGCGGTTACGGCTTACACCAATTTTGAGGTCTCGGGAAAGCCGGTGCAGATACCTTATTTTCTTTACCCCAAAAACCGACGCTGGCGGTTCTGGGAGTACACCAGTAAGGAGTCCGTCGCTAAGCTCCGCCGTCTTCTGGAAAGACTGGCCACTGGGGAAGGTTTTGATTTAACCACGGCCCCAAGTTCGGCGATTGAGGAGTTTATGCAGAAGCACTGGTTGGGTGTTGACTGCTCCGGCTTTGCTTACCAGGTTTTAAATCCTTTGGTTCGGGAAAAGACGGGGCGGGGGATAAGGGCCTCTTTGCTCCGTTCTCCTACCTGGTATGGGAGTCTGGAAAGAACTATCCTGGCTTGGCGCTGGCAAATGAGGATTGGGGCTAAGCATCTCTCTTCTGACTGGAACTCTCGGCCAGTTGAGCCTTGGACCGATCTTCGTCCCGGAGACTTACTAACCCTGACTCCTCGTAACCACCAGCGCTACCATATCGCCGTGGTAGTTTTTTTAGACAAAGACGAATCTGGGACTCTTAGGAAGGTCACTTACGCCCACTCCAGCCGAAACACCCTTCCTTCTGGGCCGCATTTAGCTACAATAAAGGTGGACCATCCCGATCGGGGTTTGGAAAAGCAAACTTGGTTCGACAAACTTCGGGACGGGGGAGACTTTTACCAAGCCTACTTCCGAGTGGCTGATGGGGCTGGCGTGCGGCGATTACGCTGTTTAGATTTTTGAGCGATGATCAAGTTCTTTGGTATTTTGCTTTTATCTTTAGCTTTCACCTTCTTTTTGGCGGTACCCTTTATCAACCTTCTGTATCACCTTAACTTTCGCCGGCGCTGGGAAGGTAAACGCGCCCTCCCCAGTTCTTTTTTCAGGAAGCACCATGGTTGGAAGGTAGGAACGCCCGTGGGTGGGGGAGTTCTAGTAGTGACGGCTGTCTGTCTTTTTTCAGCTCTCTTCTACGAGTGGTCTTCCTTCCGAGTCAATTGGACCACCGCTACTTTGTACCTTACTATGCTCTCTTTCGGTCTTTTGGGTTTGTACGACGACTTTATGAAGACTTTCGGCTTTAAGAGAACCCACTTTTGGGGATTACGCTTCCGCCATAAGTTTTTTGTCCAGTGGTCGCTGGCCCTAATGCTGGGGTGGTTACTCTTTAGCCAAATGGGCCTTTCCACCATTAGCTTTCCTTTAATCGGCCGGGTTGATTTAGGTTGGGGGTACTTGCTCTGGGCGCCGCTGGTTATTGTTGCCTCTACTAACGCTTTTAATATCACTGACGGCTTGGATGGTCTGGCTACCGGCCTGTTTCTAATTTTGCTGGCGGCTTTTTGGTATTTGGCGACTCTTTCCCCCTTTACCGGTGATATTTTGGTCTTTGTCTCTATACTGATTGGTTCCCTTCTCGCCTTTTCATATTTCAATATCTACCCGGCCCGCTTGTGGATGGGAGACACGGGGGCCCTAGCTTTTGGGGCCCTGATGGGAGTAGTCGCTCTGATGGAGGACGTCTCCGTAGCCCTCCCAGTTCTGGCTGGAGTTTATACTCTAGAAACGACTTCTAGCTTAGGCCAAATTCTCAGTAAGAAGTTTTGGGGGAAAAAGATTCTATCGATCGCTCCTCTGCATCACCACTTAGAGAACCTCGGCTGGCCAGAAACTAAAGTCGTCATGCGTTTCTGGCTAGCCGGAGCCGTCTTTGCTTTTTTGGGGATCACCGTCGCTTTGTTTTCTAAATAGGCGAAGTTACTTTTCTTCCACGACGGGCTCAACCTCCAGAGGCTCGGTGTTGACCACTTCTACCTCCAAGCCACAGCTATCGCACACAGCGATGTCGCCTAGTTCTGGCTCAGGATTAAGAGTAATCATCTCCTCACACTCTGGGCATTTGATTTTCTTTTCTTCCATCAAAGATCACCTCCTCACAACTGGTTACTGGCAACTGGCTTCTGTTTTGATAAGATTCTAGACAATCAGTTTTATATTTAGCAAGAATGAGTTTTACCGATCTGCTAGATAAGGCAAAGTTTAATATTTGGCGTTACGAAGGCTTTTATCCGCCCATAGAACCTCGTTTTCGGCTTAGTCTAGGCGAAGGCTGGACCGGGGAGCAGGAGATCGAAGGCATTCTGTTCAAAAAAGAGCTCGACAACCCCACCGGATCGCTTAAGGATCGGGGCATGGCTTATCAGATGTCGGACGTTTACCGTTTAGGCTTGAAGGAGGTAGTGATTCCCTCTTCTGGTAACGCGGCGATCTCCGCTTCTGCGTACGCCTCCTCTTTGGGTATCCGCGTTACCGCTTATGTTTCCCCCCAGATTAACCCGGGGAAGTTGGCAGTTTTGCAGGCTAAGGGGGCAGAGGTGCGGTTTAGCATGCGACCGATTGAGGAAGCCGAAGCGGCCAGTGAAGAGTTCGGCTTAAGGAACTTACGCCCCTCGCGGGACGAGGCTGCCGTTCCGGGTTTTATGTCTTTGGGTTTGGAGATCTACGAGCGGCTGATACGGAGAGGTCGGCCGGTAGGGGCTATTTTTTTGCCGGTCAGTTCCGGTACGGCTTTGGTAGGCCTGGGCAGGGCTCTGCAAGAGCTGCACGCCGACGGTTTTATCAAGACGTTCCCTCAGTTGCATTTGGTACAAACAGCGGCGGTTTGTCCGTTGGCCTCTGTTTGTGATTCCGATTTTCGACCCAAGGCACGAAGTGTGGCTAAGGCCATTTGTGCTAAGGAGACGGCCAGGCAAACCGAGGTTATGGCGTTAGTTCAAGAAACGCGCGGTAGTGGTTGGGTAGTGGACGATACCGCTATTGGCCAAGCGGAGAAGTGGCTGGCCGAGCGGGGCCTGGTAGTTTGTCCCACTAGTGCCGCAGCTTTAGCCGGTTTGTGGAAAGCGAAAGAAAAGGGTAGGGAAGTTAAGGCCCCGTTAGTTATCCTGACCGGGAGAACATATGACCGCTAACTTGAGAAGTGTAGAAGAAGCCCTGACTAAAGTCGACCTTCCCATTTTCTTTTTTACTAACGATGCCAAGGTGGCTTTGGGGTTGGAAAAAGTTTTCCCCCAATACCACATTGTTTGCATTGACGACAACTCAGTAGTCGATTACCTCAAGGAAGACGGTGTGCAGGTCTTTTGCTACGAGCAAGCCACCGGTAAGCGAAATACCCTTTTTAGGAATTCTGCCCAGTTGCTCGATCAACCAGAAGTGCTTCACTATCTTCGGGAACACGCCCCTCAAGGAAAGCTGGCCGCCCTCTTTTTTAAGCCTACAGGAAACATATCCCGCCGATTGAGCTCTTGGCAAGTGACTTGGTTGAACAACCCCCCCGCCTTAAACTGGCGGTACGAGAACAAACTTGAGTTTTTCCGCCGTTTTCAGGCCTCCTTTCCCCTTCCGCCTGGAGAAATCGTTCGTTTAGAGGAAGGTTACTTCCCCGAGCTTCGGCGGCGGTACGGAGACAGGGTGGTGGTTCAATTTAGTCGGGGTTGGGCAGGCAACACGACTTACTTTGTGCAAAACCAGCAGGAGTGGACCCAGCTGCAGCAGCGTTTTCCCCTGCGCCAAGTGCGAGTTTCGGCCTGGGCTGGGTCGCTCACCGCCATCAATAACGCCTGCCTCACTCCCACCTCGGTTTTGGTCAGCTCCCCCTTTCGTCAGGTAACCGGTGTTAGTCAGTGGAACCGCTACTTAGGAGGGACTTGTGGTAACAGTTGGGATTCTGATGACTTTACTAAGGACTTAGTGGAGCAAACTCTGACCTTGACGGAGCGTTTGGGAGCGGTAATGCGCCAAGATGGCTACCGGGGGCTGTTCGGTGTGGATATGGCTGTTGATGCTCAAAGGGTCCTCCTTTTGGAGAATAACGCTCGCCTCACGGCCCCCATACCGATGTTTACTAAGCTGGAAATTATGGCCGGTCGGGTCCCGCTGTTGGCCTACCACTGGCTCACTTTCTTAGGCATGCCCGACCTTCCATTGACAGCGGCGGAGCCACCCAACCTTCGGGGGGGTCAGGTGGTGCTGCGCAACGTGGCCGAGACTCCCCTTAGAGTAGAGGGATCCCTCAAGCCGGGAATTTATGTTCAATCCAAATCCCGATCAGGGGAGTGGATTTTTGTTAGGCCGGCCTACTCGGTGGAGCACCTTCGAAGTGAGGCCGAGTACCTTCTTTTGCCCGCTATGCTGGGCAGAGTCGTCAATCCTGACATTGAGTACTTGAGGATCCAGTCCTTGGAACCAGTCTTGGATCTTGGGGGTAACTTGCGGCCGGAGGTTTGGCAACTAGGAGAATGGGGGCGGGGGCAGTTAAAGTTATCTCATTATGCGGTCAATTAATCTTAAGCCACACGGTGATTACTATCTTTTGGTTCTGGTTTTGCTGTTGTGTTTGTTGGGAGTTTTGGCTGTTTACGACGCTTCGGTAGTCTACGCCTACGATGTTTTTGGCGGGAAGTATCATTTTTTGCTTCTGCAGCTGGCTTGGGTGGCAATCGGTCTAACGGTAATGACTATGGCGGCGCGTCTTAATTTGAGTACCTGGCGGCGTTTAGCTGGCCCCCTTTTTTTGGCGGCTCTTGCCTTTTTGATTTTGGTCCTTTTGCCAACCCCCTTTGCTCCCCAGCTCTACGGCGCTCGTCGTTGGCTGCTTATTAACCCCGCCCCTTTGCCGGTTCTGCCAATTATTGGTCGTTTGGGCTTTCAGCCTACCGAGTTAGCCAAACTGGCCTGGATCCTATATTTGGCGGCTATTCTGGCCAGGGAGGAAAAATCCCGAAAAGAGGCAAAAGTAACGCCTCTTTTAGGAAGTCTCTTGCTACTGCTGGTCTTGGTAGTGGCTCAGCCTGATTTGGGGTCGGGTCTGCTTTTGGCCGGCTTGGGTGGGGCGGTTTACTTTATCTCGGGGGCTCCTTTGGCCAGAATTTTACTAATAGCTAGTTCCTTGGGTACTGGGGGGTTGTTGTTGACCGTTTTTTCTCCCTACCGGCGGCAAAGGTTGCTGACTTTTTTAAAGCCGGGCGAAGCCGACCCTTTGCGGGCCGGTTACCATCTGCGTCAGATTCTTATTGCCCTCGGTTCAGGTGGTTGGTGGGGGATTGGCTTGGGCCAGTCTCGGCAGAAATACGGGTATTTACCTGAGGTAGCTAGCGATTCTATCTTCGCTGTAATTGGCGAAGAAACGGGTTTTTTGGGAGCAGTAATTTTGATAGTTATCTACCTGATGCTGATTTGGCGTCTTTTTTATCTGACGGCCCACACTAAGAACCCCTTTGGAAGGTTAGTGGTTGGGGGGGTGACTTTTTGGGTGGCTTGGCAGACTTTGATTAATTTGGCGGCTATGGTTTCCTTGATTCCTCTCACGGGAGTGCCTTTGCCTTTGGTTTCTTACGGAGGTTCCTCCTTAATTTTTATGATGGTGGCCTTAGGGTTGGTTTTAAATATTAGTCGAGGAGATAATTAAGTTTAGTTTATGGAAAAAAAGTCCATACGGTTACTAGTGACGGGGGGGCACCACACCCCTGCTATGGCGACTCTCGAAGCCCTGATGAAAGAGGGTGGGGGGCAGTTTGCTTGGGAAATTTTTTGGGTGGGCCATCGCTACTCAATGTGGGCGGACCAGCACGATTCTGCCGAATACCGTGAGGTGACCCAGAAGGGTTGGCCCTTCTATGACCTTAAAGCTGGGAAGTTTCACGCCAGCTGGCACCCTTTAAAAATCTGGCGCCTTCCCTGGGGTTTTTACCAGGCCGCTGGTTTGGTTGACGAGATTAGGCCAGATCTGATCCTGTCCTTCGGCGGTTACCTGGCTGTGCCCGTGGCCTTGGCCGGGTTTTTTAAGAAGGTGCCGATTATTACTCACGAGCAGACTCTTTCCCCTGGGTTGGCCAATCGGGCGCTGGCTCGTTTGGCCCAAAAAGTCCTAATCAGCTGGCCGGGAACCGAAAGCTGTTTTCCCCACTCTCGGGCGATCCTTACTGGTTTGCCTCTTCGCTCCGAGGTTTGGGCAGTCGGCCAGCCGGAGGTAGCCGTTAAACAGGTGAACCCGAAGCTCCAGAAGGCTGTCGGTTTCGCTAAGGCTAATCACTTACCTTTAATTTACATCACTGGCGGTAAACAGGGTTCTCACGTTATTAACCAGGCCGTTAGTGGCTGTTTAGACAAGCTCTTGCCCCATATGGTTATTTTTCACCAGACGGGCTCAAGCTCGGTTACTGGCGATTACCAAGAAGCTCTTCACCAACAAGCCCGTCTGCCACGGCCATTAAGACAGCGTTACTATGTCCAAGATTATTACTTTTCTTGGGATCATTACTATCTGCTTTACCAGGCTAATTTAGTGATTTCTCGTTCTGGGGCTAATAGCGTGGCCGAACTTGGCTCGCTGGGTACGCCCTCTCTCTTGATTCCTATTCCTTGGTCATCGCAGCATGAGCAGGAAAGAAACGCCAAAGAATTGCAGCGGTCTGGTTTGTCGGAAGTTCTGGAAGAAAGAGAGCTTACGCCAGAGTCTTTGGCGGGAAGGGTTATTGGTATGCTGACTAACGAAGATCATTACCGAATGGCCGGTTCCAATTTTTCGGGGAGGGAGGTGCACCGTGAGGCTGCTCTCAAAGCGGCGAGGGAGGTTCTGGAGACGCTTACCTCGCTGGCCCCATCTTAATAGTCGTTTAGCCATTCTAAGCCTATCGTTTCTTTGTTTGGCCGCGGTGGCCCTTTTCGTGACTCGGCATCCTCTTTTTCGGCTCAGAGACATTCAGCTTCGGGCTGACCTTGACCAGCCGTCTCGACAAGAAGTGCTGTCTTTTATTGAACCTCGGGTGGTGGGGAAGAACTTCTTTCTTTTTTCCCCCCAGAAACTCTCCCGGGAGATTTTGGCTCATTTTCCCAGTTTTGGTAAAGCTCAGGTAACCAGGCGATGGGTCAGCCTCTTGGTGGATCTATACCCGCGCCGCCCCTTGGCTCAGGTGAATTTTTCTCACTCTGGTCAGGTTCTGGGGCAGTCGGTAATGGTGAGAGAGTCTTTCCTGGTTGACACAGAAGGAAAATTTTTTGCCTTGGCTGAAGGGGAGCGACTAGACTTGGTTGTTATTGAGGCTGGGGCTAAAAGTCTGCCAACTTTGGGAGAGTTGACTAAGGACGGGCAAATGCTTACGGCTGTTACGTTAGCTCAAGAGTTGGCCCAAGAGAATCAGCGCCCTTCAAAAATTACATTGGGTGTTTTAGGGGAAGTGACGGTGGAGCTCGGAGACGGCTTAACCGTAGTCTTTGGTCAGGATGCTTCTTTATCTTCCCAAGTTCAGGCCTTGCGCCTGGTTCAGCGAAAGTATAAGATGGAAAACAAGCGGTTAGTGAAGGTGGACCTAAGGTATCCTAACCCAGTGGTGAGCTTTGAGTTTTGAGCTTTTTCCTATGCCCAGGGATAGAACTGTTGCTGGTATTGACATTGGTTCCCATAAGATCTGCACTGTTATTGCTAACCTCACTGATAAGAAGATTTCTGTGATCGGAGTGGCTACCATTCCCGCCAAAGGAGTCAAGAAGGGGGTTATTGTCGATATCGACGAGGCGGTGGAGGCCATTTCTCAATCTATGGATGGGGCGGAGAGGATGGCTGGTTCGTCTATCTCCACAGTTTTTGTGACGGTGGGGGGGAGCCACATTAGCTCGCTTAACTCCAAAGGAGTGGTGGCCGTTACGCACCAGGAAGCTGAGATTACCTCCGAGGATGTAGAGCGGGTTACTGAGGCAGCGCAAGCGATTTCTGTTCCCAGCTCTCGCGAGATCATTCATGTGGTGCCGAGAGAGTTTATTGTGGATTCCCAAGACGGTATTCGTGACCCAGTGGGGATGAGCGGTATTCGCTTGGAAGTGGAGACAAATATTACCATCGGCTCTACCACGGCGATGAAGAATTTGATTAAGTGTGTTCAACAGGTGGGCGTAAACCCCGCAGAGTTGGTTTACTCAGCTTTTGCAAGCTCCGAATCCGTTCTCACTGACACCGAAAAAGAGTTGGGTTCAGTTCTAATGGATATTGGTGGTGGCAGTACCTCTTTGATTATTTTTAGCGGTGGGAGCCCGGCTTACTCATCGGTCCTGCCCATTGGCGGCCAAAACATTACTAACGATCTAGCTATTGGTTTGCGAACCTCTATGGAGAACGCCGAAAAAATTAAGCTGCGGCTCAGTGAGGAAGTTCCTTATGCCACCAGCTCCCTGGCTTTGGTGGCTAGTTTAAGCAGTGAGGACAAGGCCGAACCAACTTCCGAAATTGATGTTTCTGGGATGGGATTGGAAGTAGACAAACTGCCCAAGAAGTTGGTGAACGACATTATTAAGGCGCGACTGGTGGAAATCTTTAGCCTGGTAAGCTTGGAAATTAAGAAGTCGGGTTGGCAAGGCTCCTTGCCGGCGGGGGCGGTTTTGGTGGGCGGCGGTGCCAGGACTTATGGGGCGGAGTCGGCCGCCAAAAGTGTCTTGAAAGTGCCCGTAAGGATTGGGTATCCTAGTGGAGTGACTGGTTTAATCGAAGAAATTGGTGGGCCTGACTACGCCGCGGTGGTTGGGTTACTTGTTTATGGTTCGAGAGGTAAAGAAGAAAAAAGGTTTTCCTTTGCGCCCGCTGGGAAAATCTCACAATTTTTTTCCAAGTTAGGTAGCTGGTTTAAGACTTTTCTGCCCTAAGTCCGAGGAAAGGCCTTGAAATGCTGATCAAGCCTGAAGTAGAGCGTTTTGCCAAAATTCGGGTCGTGGGGGTAGGTGGGGGTGGTTGTAACGCCCTTAATTCTATGATTGCTCTGCAGCAAATCCAGGGAGTGGAATTTGTGGCGGTGAATACCGACGCCCAGGCCCTTTCTATTAGCCAAGCTCCCACCAAAATTCAGATCGGAGAGGATTTAACTAGGGGACTAGGTTCGGGAGCCAGTCCGGATATCGGCCGGAAGGCCGCCGAAGAGTCCGCAGAGAAGGTTAAGGCCTACTTGGAAGGCTCGGATATGGTATTTATTACCTGTGGTATGGGTGGGGGGACAGGGACTGGGGGTTCACCCGTCATTGCCACTATTGCCAGGAGCGTTGGAGCTTTGACGGTGGGGGTAGTAACTAAGCCTTTTGAATTCGAAGGTCGTATTCGAATGCGCAACGCCGAGGCAGGCATAGAGGGCTTGAGGGAGAAGGTTGACGCCCTAATTACCATCCCTAACCAAAAGCTTTTGGAAGTAGTGGAGAAGAAAATGTCTATTCTGGACGCTTTTAAGATGGCGGACAATGTCCTAGGCCAAGGAGTGCAGGGCATCTCCGACCTGATTGTAATGCCAGGCTTGGTGAATGTTGACTTTGCTGATGTCAAAACCATTATGACTGCCGCCGGATCGGCCTTAATGGGTATTGGTCGTGGCTCGGGCGAGAACCGAGCCCAGATGGCAGCTCGGGCAGCCATCTCTTCGCCTCTTCTGGAGGTGGACATTGACGGGGCTAAAGGGATTCTTTTTAATGTCATAGGAGGTCCAGACTTGGGGATGCACGAGATAGATGAGGCGGCTCGGATTATTTCGGAAGCGGCCGACCCAGAAGCCAACATTATTTTTGGAGCCACTATTGATGAGAAGGCGACTGACCAAATTAAGATAACGGTTATTGCCACCGGTTTTGATGTTGAAGCCACCAAGGCTTTTCAGAAACTTCAGGAGCGTCAGGCTTTGGGAGAGAGTAAGCCTGAGCCAGCTTCGGAGGAGTCGGTTACGCCAGAGGAAAAGGGACCGGCTAACTACGAGGAAGATTTCGAAATACCAGCCTTTCTAAGAAGAAAGTAGCCGCAGCCTTTCCTTTGGGTTATCTGCCTGCAAAGGGGCTGTTTTTTAGTCACTCTATTCTAATTTTGGGAGATTGCCTTATGCCTGCTCAACCCAAACTCACTCTCGAGAAAGTTCAAAAAAGGGATGGTCGCATCGTCTCTTTTGATCAGACCAAAATTACCAACGCCGTTGCTAAGGCGGCTAAGGAGACGGGGGAGTTTGGTGTCCGCGAAGCCAAAAGAATTTCCAACCTGGTGACCCAAGAACTGGATAGGGTCTATGACGGCCGTCGGGTGCCTACGGTGGAACAAATCCAAGATTTGGTTGAAAAGAAGCTGATGGAGGCCGAGCATTATGAAACGGCTCGAGCTTACATTGTATACCGGGAAGAGCACCGTAAGATCAGGGAGAGTAAGTCCTTGTTCTTAGATATCACCAAGCTAATGGAGGACTACGTGGGTGATCAAGACTGGCGGGTTAAGGAAAACGCTAATGTTAGCTACTCCTTCGGTGGTTTAATGCTCCATATCTCCGGCTCGGTAATTGCCAATTACGCCCTGGAAAATATGTACGCCGACGCTATTGCTAAGGCTCATCGAGAGGGGGATTTCCACCTGCACGATTTATATATGGCCTTAAACGGCTACTGCGCTGGTTGGAGCATTCGCCAAATCCTTCTGGAGGGCTTTAACGGCGTTCCGGGTAAGGTTTTTTCTAAACCCCCCAAGCACCTAAGCACGGTGATGGTCCAGTTGGTTAATTTTTTGGGAACCCTCCAGAACGAATGGGCCGGGGCACAAGCTTTTTCCTCTTTTGACACTTACCTGGCACCCTTCGTGGCCTATGACGGTTTGGATTTTAAAAGAGTTAAGCAGCTAATCCAGCAGTTCGTTTTTGACTTAAATACACCTTCTCGTTGGGGCTGCCAAACTCCTTTTACCAACATCACCCTCGACTGGACCGTGCCTGAAGATATGGCCGAGGAGCCGGTTATCATTGGCGGCCAGTTGCAGAAGGAGACCTATGGTAGTTTCCAGAAAGAAATGGATTTGATTAACCAAGCCTTTGTCGAAGTGATGACAGAGGGTGACGCGGCTGGGCAAATATTCACTTTTCCTATTCCCACCTACAATATTACCCGCGATTTTGACTGGGACTCTTCAAACGCCGGTTTACTTTTTGAGATGACTGCCAAATTTGGCACTCCTTACTTCCAAAACTTTGTTAATTCTGATCTTAAACCCACTGATGTTAGGGCAATGTGCTGCCGGTTGCAGATGAACCTTAAAGAGCTTCGTAAAAAAACGGGTGGCCTTTTTGGCTCCGGCGAGTCTACCGGGTCGGTTGGGGTGGTGACTGTCAATATGCCTCGGTTGGGTTATTTGGCCAAAAACAAACAGCAGTATTTGGCTCGTTTGGGCACTCTTATGGAGTTGGCCCGCGACTCTTTGGAAATTAAGAGAAAGGTGGTCCAGCGGAATATGGACACCGGGTTGCTCCCCTACACCAAGCGCTATTTGGGCAGTCTTGATCACCACTTTTCGACAATCGGTCTTAACGGGATGCACGAAAGCTGCTTGAATTTGCTAGGCAAAGGTATTCAGACTAAGCCGGGGCGCCAGTTCGCCATAGAAGTTCTGAATTTTATGCGCCAAAAAATCACTCAGTTTCAAGAGGAGACGGGTAACATTTATAATTTGGAGGCCACACCGGCGGAAGGGACCTCCTTCCGCTTTGCTAAGATTGACCGCCAGAAGTACCCGGACATCATCGCTTCGGGAACGGCCACGGCCCCTTACTATACGAATAGCTCCCAACTCCCAGTTAATTACACCGATGATATTTTTGAAGCTTTAGATCACCAGGATGAGCTTCAGTGCCTGTACACTGGCGGTACGGTACTCCATGGCTTTTTGGGAGAAAGGATTACTGATAAAGAGGCTTGCAAGAAGCTCGTCAAGAAGATCGCGGCTAATTATAGTATGCCGTACTTTACGATTACGCCGACCTTTTCTATTTGCCCAGTGCATGGCTATGTAGCCGGCGAGCATTTTAAGTGCCCGGTGGAAGTCTAGGAGTAGCCAGTAGTCAGTCATCAGTAGCCGGTTATACTTAACTGATAACTGGCAACTGACAGCGGGTAGCTTCGTCAGGGGGTGATTTTCTAAAATGTCCCAATGCGGTAAGGATTGCTTAGTATACAGTCGGGTGGTCGGTTACTTTCGCCCGGTTCAGGCTTGGAATAAGGGTAAGCAGGAGGGTGAATTTCCGGAGCGGAAGGAATTTAGTGAGGTCAAGAGCCTAAAACACGCCCAAAAGCTGGAGAAGTAGCTTTTGACTAAGGAGCCTTCGTGCGAATCGCTGGCTGGCAAAAAACGACTTTAATCGACTACCCGGGTCATTTAGCCACCGTGTTATTTACTCCTGGGTGTAACTTTCGTTGTCCTTTTTGCTACAACCGAGATTTAGTTTTGGATCAGGGAACGGCCGAGGTTTCGGCCGAAGAGTTTTGGGCCCATTTGCGTAAACGGCAAGGTCTTTTAGAGGGTGTGGTTCTTTGTGGAGGAGAGCCGACTCTCCAGCCGGATTTGGTAGACTTTGTGAAGCGGGTAAGGTCTTTAGGGTATTTGGTAAAGCTGGATACCAACGGCAGTCTGCCCCAGGTTCTAGCCGACCTTCTGGCTCATAAACTTTTGGATTATGTAGCCATGGACTTTAAGGCCCCTTTTGATGAGAGTTACGGGCGAGCGATTGGCTTGGAGCAAAAGGGGGAGGAAGCGGCAGCGGCCGTAAAAGATTCTTTGACCCTTTTAAAAAGCTCACAAGTGGGCTTTGAGGTGCGCACTACCTTGTTGCCTAAGCACCACCCTTTAACTGCGCTCCAGAAAATGGCCTCCGAAATTGGCCAGGAGACCGCCTGGGTTTGGCAGAAATTTTTGGCTGGCAATTGCCTTAATCCTAGTTATAATAGTGAGAAGGCTTATACCAACGAAGAGTTACTTCAGCTAAAAGATCGAGTTGGGCACAAACTTTTGGAGATCAGATGAGTTTTAAAGTTAAAGAGAATTTGGGAGCGCTCTTTTTGGTGACTATGGTTTTGGCTTTGGTGGCAATTTTGGTTATCAGAGCGCGGAGAGTAGATCATCTTTTTCCCCTAACTGAAGAGGCGACGCCAAACTCTCCCAATTTTGAAGAGTTACCCTCGAGATGAAGAAGGGTGTCAAACGGTCTTTACTGCTAGCGGTTCTGTCCTGTCTTTGGGCGGGGGTGATTCTAAGCCTTTTGGGCTTGAGTAGTAATTTTGGGGCTCTGGTCCTAGCCCAGTCCGGCGGGCTGCGAGCCTTGGGATGGTTCCTTTTGGCGGCGGGATTATTCAGCGGCTTTTTTGTGGTGGCGGCTATTCTTTCTGCTGAACCTGCCTACTTGGTGATCGCTGCTTGGCCCAGCCTTTTGACTATGCCTGCTTTGGGTTCCTGGTCAGCCTTGGTTATGGTGCTGTCAGGAGCCGCTTTTTGGGTTTGGGGGCGGCAGGTCCTTACTACTCGAAGCGAATTGACCGACTTTAGGAAGCCCCGTTACTACATTTCCTCCCTAGCGAGCGTTTATTCGCTACTCTGCTTAGTCTTTGGGGTCTTGGTTTACGGCCAAGCCTTGGGATATGTGAATCAAGAGGGCTTAACTATCCCTCAAACTTGGCGAGATCGGTTGTTAACCCCTTTGTCTCAACAAATTAGCTCTCAGTTAGAGCAGGAGTTGATAGGCCAGCTACAAAAGCAAGACCTTCCTGTTCCCGGTGTCGATTTTGGTCAATTTTTAAAAGGGGAGGTTATGGAGACTCTTTTTGAAGAAGGTCAGACTCGTCAGTCCTTGGTTCCTCAAAGCCTTAAGTCACTGCCCGAAATGGATGTGGCTGGGGAAGTGGAAACGAAACTACAGGAGTGGCTGGCTCCCTACACTGCCTTTCTGCTGCCTTTGTTAGGAATTCTGGCTTTTTTGAGCCTGCGTTTTTTCGGAGGCATCGCGGCCTTAGTGGGGCAAGTGGTTTTCGTGGTACTCCTTTGGTTTCTGCAAAAGATTGGCTTCTTAACCGTCAAGAGCGAACCCCGTCCCGTCCAAATCCCCGAGCTCTAACTTAGGGCACGATTCTCCACTTTCTTAGCTGCCCTGGGCTTTTATTTGTGGTATCTTACTTAAGATTATGTTTTCGCCAGTACCTAGCGAAGTAGACTTTGTTGAGCTGGAGCGTCAGCGGCTTGTGTGGTGGGAGCAAGAGGGCATTTTGGCCAGGTATCTTCACCGTAACGACCAGTCTCAGCAGCGCTTTTCCTTCCTCGACGGCCCCATTACCGCCAATAATCCAATGGCCGTTCACCATGCTTGGGGCCGAACGCTCAAGGATTTATATCAGCGTTTCTACAATATGCGCGGCTTTAAACAGCGCTTCCAAAACGGTTTTGATAATCAGGGTTTGTGGGTAGAGGTCGAGGTAGAGAAGAAACTGGGCTTTAAAACCAAAAAAGACATCGAATCCTACGGGATCGATAAGTTTGTGGAGGCCTGTAAAGAACACACTCAGCACTTTGCCGGTGTGCAGGTCCGGCAAAGCCAGCGGTTGGGCTATTTTATGGATTGGGGGAACGACTATTACACTATGTCGGCGGAAAACAACTATGCTATTTGGCATTTTTTAAAAGTCTGCTGGCAAAAAGGCTGGCTTTACAAAGGTCGAGACTCGGTACCCTGGTGTCCGCGTTGTGGCACAGCCATCTCTCAGCACGAAATTCTGACGGAAGAATATCAGGAGCTAACTCACGACTCTATTTATTTAGAGCTGCCGATTGAGGATCGTCCCGAAGAGCGCTTTTTGGTTTGGACAACTACCCCTTGGACTATTCCGGGCAACGTGGCTTTGGCTGTTAATCCTGGCCTAGATTATCAACTGATCCGGGGCGAGACCGGCCTTCAGTTTTGGTTGGCGAAAGCTTTAGTGCCTTCGGTCTTTGGAGCCAGGGGTGAGGTGGTGAGGGAAATTAAGGGTCAGGAGCTAGTTGGTCTCCGCTACCAAGGTCCTTTTGATGATCTGGAGGCGGTCCGAGCGGCCCGGCGGGAGAACGAGGCCACTTTTCACACCGTGGTGCCTTCGGAGGAGCTAGTTAAAGAAGATGAAGGCACAGGGATTGTCCATATTGCCCCAGGATGTGGGGGGGAAGATTTTGACCTCGGCCAAAAAGAGAAGCTGCCGATTCTGCCAGTGATTGATGAGGCGGCCAATTACCTGCTCGGCTTTGGGGATTTGACCGGTCAAAACGCCAAAGATGATCCTCGATTAGTCCTAGATCACCCCTTTCTCAAAGCGGCCGTGGGTCAACCAGCGGCCGACTTTATCTTTGACATTAAGCCTTTTACTCACCGCTACCCCACATGCTGGCGCTGCAAGAGCGAGCTGGTTTGGCGGGTGGTGGACGAGTGGTACATCGGCATGGACCGGGGGGAGGGTTCCCTGCGGCAGCGGCTGCTTCGACTACCAGAGCAAATCCGCTGGATCCCCTCGTTCGGCAGGGAGCGGGAGCTTGACTGGTTACAACATATGGAGGATTGGCTTATCTCCAAAAAGCGTTACTGGGGCTTGGCCTTGCCGATTTGGGAATGTTCTTGCGGTCACTTCGAGGTCATTGGCAGTTTTGAGGAATTGAAGGAAAGGGCGGCAGAAGGCTGGGAGAAATTTGAGGGGCAGACTCCACACCGTCCGTGGGTGGACGCTGTCAAGATAAAGTGTCGCCAGTGCGGCAAGCTAGCCAGCCGGATTTTGGATGTCGGCAACCCGTGGCTGGACGCGGGGATTGTGGCTTACTCCACGCTAAAGTATTTTTCTGACCGAAATTACTGGCAAGAGTGGTTCCCGGCAGATTTGGTCTTAGAGTGCTTTCCGGGGCAGTTTAAGAACTGGTTCTACTCTCTGCTGGCTATGAGCGCTGCCCTGGAGAATCGTCCCCCCTACAAGGCTCTGTTGGGACACGAGATAGTGGTGGACGAGCAGGGGGAGGAGATGCACAAAAGCAAAGGTAACGCTATTTGGTTTGATGAAGCGGCCGAGAAGATGGGCGTGGACGTGATGCGTTGGCTGTATGTAACCCAGAATACTAGTTTGAGACTGCGCTTTGGGTATCACCAAGCGGACGAAGTCCGACGGCGTTTCTTTTTGATTTTGTGGAATTGTTACAAGTTTTTGGTAGATAAGGCCGGCGAAAGCAACTGGCGCGGTGAGCTAGGGGGGGTAGTGGCGAAGAACCATTTGGATCGGTGGCTAGTTTCCCGTCGGGAAAACTTAGTGCGTTTGGTGGGGGCTAGGTTGAGTGATTATGACCACGTCACCGCGGCTAAGGCGATCGAAGACTTTGTGATTAAGGATCTTTCCACTTGGTATGTGCGTCTTTCTCGGGATCGACTTGGCAAGGCAAGTGAGGAGGCAGTGGATCGGGCGGCTGGTTTGCAGACTTTTCACCAGACCCTTTTGATACTGGTTAAGCTAATGGCTCCCCTAACACCCTTCTTGGCAGAGGAGATTTACCAGAATCTTAGCTCTGAGGGTGGGTCAGTCTCCGTGCACCTAGCCGAGTGGCCAACGGCCGACGAGTCGGCTATAGATTTGGAGCTTGAGGGTAAGATGCAGACGGTAAGGGAGCTGGCGGAAGAGATTCACGCTACTCGTAAGCAAGCCCAAATAAAGGTGCGTCAGCCCTTGTCTAATTACTATGTTTTCGACCATCAACGCCAGCAGCTTTTGTCTGGAGAGCGGGAGTTGATCGACCTGATGCTAACTGAGGTTAACCTTAAAGAACTAGTTTTTACTAAGCAGGCCAAGGATCTTAAGGTGGACCTAGAAAAGCACGAGGTGCAGCTTTCGGAATCAGGTCAGGGGGCTTTACGGATTAGTCTTAGCGAAGAACTGGCCGTTGAGGGTTGGGCGCGAGAGATGATGCGGACTATTCAGAAACTTCGTAAAGAGAAAGGCTTGCACTTTGGTGATCGGGTGAGGGTGACTTATCCCCGAACGGACGAATACCAAAAGGCCGCTCGGAAATACAAAAGGGCAATTTGTCAAAAAACCGCTTGTGACCAACTTATTGAAGGTGATACCTGGCAAGTTACCGAAGTAAACTAAGATGCCCCGGCGCTGGCGATTGTGGAAAGGTTTTGACTGGCCGCTGTTTGTGGCTATGCTTCTTTTGTTAATTTTGGGTCTGACGGTTCTTTTTTCGACTAACGAAGAAGCGGCGCAACAGCAAGTTTTTTTTGTCGGTTTGGGACTGACACTTTACCTACTGGTGTCGCTGGCGGATTACCGCTGGTGGTTTCACTACAGTTACATAATTTACCTAGCTACCTTGCTTCTTTTAGTAATCATTTTACTCGCTGGTCAGGGGGTTCGGGGTTCGGTGCGCTGGTTAGATTTGGGCGTTTTCAACCTCCAGGCCTCGGAGTTGGCCAAGCTGGCCTTAGTTTTGACCCTGGCGAGACTCTATTCTTACCCGGCTGAGCGCTGGCTTGGTGTTGGTAGGGTGTTTGCTTCTGTTATTATTTTGGCCCCGGTCGCCTTTTTAGTTTTTCGGCAGCCAGATTTGGGCACCACTCTAGTGATTCTGGGAATTTGGCTGGGAATGACTTTTTTTGCTGGACTTAAGCCAACCCACTTGCTGTTGTTAGTCCTGTCTGGCGGGACAGCTTCGTACCCTTTGTGGCATCTTCTTAAGCCTTACCAGCAGGAAAGATTAGTGACTTTTCTTAATCCCTTTTTGGACCCTCTGGGCTCGGGGTACCATGTTCTGCAGTCCACCATTGCCGTTGGCTCTGGGCAGTTCTGGGGCCGCGGTTTTGGTCGGGGGACGCAGTCGCACCTGCAATTTTTACCCGAATACTACACCGATTTTGTTTTTGCTTCTTTTGCCGAGGAATGGGGTTTTTTGGGGAGTTTGGTGATGTTGGGACTGTTCGCTCTCTTGTGCTGGCGAATACTTAAAATTGCTTCCCAGGCCTCGGAGGCTTTTGGGGCCTTAGTTTGCATCGGGGTCCTGGTAATGACAGTGATCCAAATTCTGATTAACGTAGGGATGAACTTGGGGGTGATGCCGATCACGGGAATCACTCTGCCCCTCATCTCCTATGGAGGTAGTTCTTTGGTAACGGTGCTGATTTCCCTGGCCCTAGTACAGTCTGTTGCCAGAAAGAGGGAAGTATAGTATATTTACCGGCGCTATGAAGTACGCGGTAGTTAAGATTGGTGGGCGCCAGTTTCGGGTAGCTGAAGGCGAGGAATTTGAGTTAACCGCTTCTCCCGAGGATAAGGGGGAAGTTTTGTTGGTCGTGGACGGGGATAAGGTGGAGATTGGCCAACCTACTTTGGGCGAAGTAGTCAGTTTGGAGGTCGTTTCCCGGGGCAAGGGCGAGAAAATTCACATTCGCCGTTACCGAGCCAAATCTCGTTATCGTCGCCATATCGGTTTTCGGCCTGTGGTGACTAAGTATAGGGTGGTCGGTATTGGTTCTACTGAGGAGCCTAAGCCCAAGAAGGTTCCTCGTAAGGTAGCAGGAGCAGAACAGCAAGAAAAGAAGGAAAAGAAAGCGGTTAAGGAGGCTAAAGAGTAGTCTTAGTCGAGAGAGGTTTTGACTTTTGAGTTTTGAGATTATTTTATGGCCCATACTAAAGCAGGTGGTTCTAAAGCCAGACAAAAAGGTAATGTTGCCGGTAAGCGCCTAGGTGTGAAGGTGCACGATGGGCGCCGGGTTAAAACCGGCCAGATTTTGGTTCGTCAGCGGGGTCAAACCATTCGCCCCGGTCAGAATGTCCGTCTAGGTAGAGACTTTACCCTCTACTCCTTAAAAGCGGGGGAGGTGAAGTACACCCATTTTTCCAAAGATCAAAAACAAGTCTCCGTAGCGGAAGAGTAGTAAACCTCTTTTAAAGTATCCTTTTTGCGATCACCATCCAATTATCTTAAAAACTCCCCAGTTACCTGACCTTTCCCCCTTACTTGACAAACCCCTGTTGCGATAGCATAGGCAGTATGTTACAAACTAATTTTAACCCGAGGGACTCAGGGGGATAGAGGACCTGGACAGAGTTTTGACATGTCTCCGTTCGAGAGTAGGCGAGGCATCGATCAATTATCTGTAAAGCTAGCTGTGCTTACCTAAGGCAACGAAGTAGGCTACCTTGCCCGCATCACGTTCGGAATAAACGGCTCTCCAGTCACCGGTGATATTAATGCTTTCGTGGTTTTTATACCTTCCTAAAAGGGTATGGGTATTCAAGAGAGGGTGTTTTTCGTCTTTTAGGAATAAGACGAGTCTCGTCTCAAAGGCTCTTCTAATCTTTTGGGGAGCCTTGTCGTATTGCTTGCTGAACTCACGGCTAAACTGGGCTTGCATACTTTTTCTTGGGATTGTTTAACCAAGCGATGGCTTCCTCAGCGTTGTCGAAGAGAGGAGAAGCTCGATTCCCCTTAAGGTCTTTATTCGCGTTTTCGATAGCTTTGAGTAGGTAGTTACTAGGCTCCTCACCAGAAAGGCTGAAGGAGACAGCCTTTGTCCTAGTAAGTTGTTTTAAGTAGGCGTTAACAAGAGAGCTCAAGCTAAAGCCCAAGCTGGCGGCGATTTCTTTCGCTTCGGCCTTAACTTTGGGGTCAGTTTTAATGTTAATGACAGCGGTATTCATAATACTAAAGTATATACAGGAGCTACACTTTGTCAAGAGCCAACTAGCCCTTTAAAATTGCGAGGGTTGCTGCTGTGATTCATTTCCGAGACCAAAGACAGGTCTCTGTTCGGGAGTAGACGAATCATTTAGAGGTTGAACCTCTAACAGGGGCTTAGGGGCAACAAAAAAGGCTCTAAGAAGTGAGAGTGCTTGGTGTTTCTTGCACTTCACGTAGAGCCTTACGACCGCCGCTTTCGCAGATAAAAACTTAAGCGGTAACTGCCTAAAGTATGTTTGCTTCCCCTTTAGGCGGGAAGCCTCCCCAGGAACAACCCATTGTTGGGATTAACGGGAGGGTTTTTTCTCTTCTTCCGGCTTTATCATCCCGTCTAGCGGGATTATATTGCTAGCCGGGTGGGCCGCATTTTTTTGGGCCCAGATCCATTTTTTCGAGGGTGAGTCGGGCTTAAGGCCTTTCTCCTTTTCCCCTCAAGCTCCTAGAAAGGAGCTTAGAATGGCGTTGCTTTTTCTAACGGATCATCGCGGAAAAGGCCAGCCCCTACCCAGTCGCTCCCGGTTTGATGTCGGAGTTGTCTCTCCGCTGGGAACGCTAGAACCTCGCGTCCTCTTCACCTAGATCGCATAGGACCATCTCGTAGACCTCCTGGTCTACGATTTTGGCCGGTCCAGGTACGCCATCTCTGGCGTACCGCTCTAGGAAGACCACCCACTTGTATGATGTCTCCTCGCCAAGGTATCTCCAGGGCTCCCCGCTGATTAAGGCGGAGAGGGTGTGGTGGAAGACCCTCCCTCCCGTGTCTGGGCACGGGGAGCTATCGTAGGTAACCTGCGTTACCTTTTTCTCTCTGATCATAGCTGAGATAAAAGCCTCAGCAGACCACTCTCCTTCGATCTCTCGGCATCCCCCCGGCCACTGGAGTTCCTCCTTCTCCCAGGACCTGACTCTCAGGCCAGTTTCCTTGGAGAGCCTCTCCAGCAGGGCTGGGCGGGTACCGCCCCAGACCTCGCAGCGTCCATCTTGATGGACAATGCCGCTGGCCTGTTGCCAATCTCCTCCCGGTGTGTACCTGTCGGGAAAGAAAATTGGGTTTTTGAGACGGTCAAACGTGAGAACCTTCCCGCTCTCATATTCAACCTCCAAACTGTAAGCACCTCCTCCATTTACCGGTACCAATAAGTACCGGCGTTTCCAGAACCCGTACGGGTCCTGGACGTTTTTTTTGAGGGGCTCCTTCCCCTCATAATATAGGGTTACAGTCCCTGCCATGTGGTCTCCTTTCGTTGGGCGGATCTTTTTGATCCGCATTGATCTATTTGCCTCTTTTTTGGGCAAAAGGGAGTTCCCAGGCATGACTGAAAGCGTCATCTGAGAACCTCATTTTGACCAAAAAGAGATTGGGTTGGGGGTTTAGGTACTAAGAAAACCGCCGTTTTTAAGGTGCGGTTGGTAGTTAGCGCTGTTCTTTAGAGAGGGAGAGCGGGAATCCAAGGGTAAAAACCAGTGTTTAGGGATTGTCTCTCCTCCTAAAGATGTGACCAGGATAGCACACTACAGGGTAAATGTCAATCCCCCTTCGCACAAGGCTTCAGGGGACGGGCCCTGAACCGCTCGCTTCGCTCGGGTTTAGGGCAAGCCTCTTTATCTTGGCTCTTCGTATTCCTGTTCGGGGATAAAGGCGAGGGCGCTGGTGGGCCAATAGCGAATCCAGGACTTACCGACAATATTTTCTTTGGGGACAAAACCCCACTCTCGGGAATCAGAACTGCGCTCGCGGTTATCGCCCATCACATAATATTCGCCTTCGGGAATTTTGATTTTTTTGCCCTCTGGCGAAAAGGTTCTGCCTGTAATATGGACTCCCGGGTCCAGATAGGGCTCGTTCAAAGCCAAGCCTTGGGGGTGTTGCTGGTTAAAAATGACCACGTGGTTATCCTTGATCATCACTTCTTCTCCCGGTAGGCCAATGATTCTCTTGATGTAGTCAAATTGAGGGGCCATCGGGAACTTAAAGACAACCACATCGCCCCGTTGTGGCTCCCCCAAGCGGTAGGTGATTTTATTGGTGAGTAGGTACTCGCCGTCAATAAAATCTGGTAGCATCGAGTCGCCCTTGACCTGGTGCGGTTGAAAGGCGAAAAGGTAGACGACCACGAACATCGCCAAAGCGATGACGATGGTTTCGGTGACATCCAGAATAAAGTTGTAAATGGCTTTCAGACTTTGCATTTTAGTAATAAACTTCTGTCTGAGTTACTGGTGAGTCCAGGTGGATTCGAACCACCGGCCTTTCGGATGTGACCCGAACGCTCTAGCCAGCTGAGCTATGGACTCAGGCATGTCGGGCAGGTGTGAACACAGCGCCCCGCCTGCCAACGCCTAGGCTTGACGGGCAGGTCTAACCGTCTGAGCTACACGACCTCGGCCCTATGTTACCACAGCCCCAAGCAAGATGGGAGTCCTCTTTTTGTGTCCCTAGTGCCTCCTTTAGGTGCTAAAATAGACTCAATGCTGACGGCTCTTCGATCCCCCACGGCCAGAAAAGTCATTATCAACGTAATTTGGCAGTTAGCTAGTAAGTTTACTACGACGCTAGCCACTCTGCTGGCCACGATTCTGATCGCTCGGGCTTACGGCCCGACGGTTTATGGCCAAGTGACGGCTATGTTGATTTACCCCACCCTTTTTTATATGCTGGGCGATTTCGGCCTTAACATGATTTACCTAAGAGACGGTTTTGAGCAGGACCGACTGGGGGAGTCTTTCGCTGACCTTTTGGGGCTGAGGTGGCGGTGGTCGCTAGGCTTGTCCTTGGTAGCTGGTCTAATTCTCTGGTTGGTACCTTACCCTCCCTTAGTTAAGCTTGGGGCCGCTTTGGGGTTGCTCACTATTGTGACCCAATCCCTTTACTTAACCACTAACGCTGTTTTTCAGCATTACTTGCGTTACGACCTGGCTTTGGTTTCTTCTTTGGCCGGGAGTCTGGTGGTTTTGGCAACGGCTTTAGTGGTTACCAAGGGCAGCTGGCCAGTGTGGTTAGTACCCGGTGGGTATTTGGGTGGGGGATTGCTCTCAGTGGTTTTGGCCTTATGGTTTGTCAGCCGACTGGTAGGCAGAGTCCGGCACCACTTTAATTGGGCGGCCACCCGACCCTACATTTTGGGGGCTCTCCCTTTGGGTTTGGCCTCTGTTTTTAGTGTTTTGGTTGGCCGGGGTGGTCACTTAGCCTTGTCTTTTCTTAAACCAGCCTCCTCCCTCGGGTACTACGGAGCTGGATTCAAGATCTTTGAAGTGATTCTGGTTATCCCCACCTTCGCCATGAATGCCGCCTACCCCGTCTTGCTCCGGTTGCAAACGGCCAACCCCCTGCGTTTTAAACAGGCCAGCCGGCTCTGTTTGAGCAGTCTTCTGGCCGGCGGAATGCTGGTGGCTTTGACTGGTTTTTGGCTGAGCCCGGCCTTGATTCGCGGGACCGTGGGGTTGCAGTACGAAGCCTCCGTTCAGGTCCTCAAGATTCTCTTTCTCGGCCTGCCCTTGTTTTTTGCCACCGCCTACGGTTTTTACTTGGTAATTATTCACCACCGGCAGCGCTTTTTAGTGCCGATCTATGTTAGTGCCGCCATTTTTAATTTGACAGCCAATCTGCTTCTGATTCCCACTTACGATTTTTGGGCTTCCGCTTGGTTGATTGGCCTTTCGGAGCTGTGGATTTTGCTAGGTTATGGTTTGGTCTTACTTAAGCCCCGAAATAGGGTCTGACCCTAAAAAAGGGTCAGACCCTCATCAGACTCATCAGATTCAGCAGCCAGCCCCCTTTGTGTCGGTAGTGATCCCAACCTATAACCGAGGCCAGGCCTTGATCGAAACTTTAAAGCAGCTGCGCCAACAAAGTTACTCTGCTTTTGAAGTGTTAGTCGTTGACCAAACTTCTTTACACCCGAAGGGTGTTAGTGAAACTATAGGGGAGTTAGTTAGGGAGGGAGCCATAACCTACCTAAAACTAAAGGAGCCGAGCGTCACTCGCGCCAAGAACTGGGCCATTAGTCAGGCTCGGGGAAAGATAATCTTGACTTTGGACGACGACTTGGAGTTTGGACCTGAACTAGTAAAGCAGCACGCTCAGTGGTACATAAAACCAGAGGTTAAGGCAGTTGGGGGCAAAGTGGTGGAGATTCAAAAAAGGCCGCGACAGTTCTTTCCGGCAGCGTTTGGCCAGTTTAATTATTATGGTGAGCCTAATACTAACTCAAATGAGCTTCTTGCTCCCACAGAGATTAAAGTCACTCCCGGAGGCAATTTTTCTTTCCAGAAAGAGGTTTGGCAGGCGATGGGAGGATTTGACGAAAATTTTTTGGGTAATGCCGTCAACGAGGACAGTGACTTCTGTTTGCGTCTCACAAAAGCCGGCTACCGCCTCTGGTTTGATCCCCAAATTGAGGTCCGGCACCAGCGCTGCGCGGTGGGGGGTACCCGCGGTCACGGAGATGTTTTGAACTGGTTTGAGCAGATGTTTGCCAACAACCTCTACTTCTTTCTCAAGCACTTTCCTCACTGGCGTCTACCGCTATTTTTTATGGGGCACCTTCCTCAGGAAGTGGCCTGTATTTTTAAGTACGGCCGTCTCTCCCCCCGCGCCTGGCTTACCCCGACGCGAGGTTACTGGCGAGGCTGGCAAACTTATCGATGCTCTCGGTAATTATCTTAGCTAAAAACGAAGCCGATCGGTTAGAGCGCTGTTTAGGCTCTCTGCCTGAAAGGGCTCAGATCCTCGTGGTGGATGACCAAAGTGTCGACGAGACCGCGGCTTTGGCCAGGTCGCTAGGGGCTCAGGTTTACAGCCGTCCCTTAGACGATTTTTCGAGTCAGAAAAATTTTGGCTTAGCAAAAGCAACCGGTGACTGGCTGTTATTTTTAGACGCAGATGAGTATCTTACTCCGGCGCTTAAAAAAGAGGTTGAGGTGGTGCTTGCCAAACCGCCAGCCGTGGCTGGGTTTTATCTTCGTCGGCGAACCGTTTTTATGGGAAAGGCTCTACGCTGGGGTGAGCTGGGCGAGCAGCGCCAACTGCGTTTGGTTTCTAGGGCTTCCTCTCCTCGTTGGCAGCGGGCCGTGCATGAAGTGCTGGCCATCAGCGGTCCCACAGCCGTCTTAGCCGGGGTTCTCTGGCACGAGCCCCATCGCTCCTTGACCCATTTTGTGTCTAAGATCAATCACTACACGGACCTTGAAGTCCGCCAGGCTGGTCAAGTTGGAGTAAAAGGTTGGAGCCTGGTTGGTTACCCCGCGGCCAAGTTTCTGCTAAACTACTTTCTTCGACTGGGTTTTCTGGATGGTTACCAAGGTTTAATCATCGCGGTTTTGATGAGTTACTACTCTTTTTTAAAGAGGGCTAAAATTTGGGAGCGACAAAAAGGCTATGTTTGATCTGTCGGTTATTATTGTTACTTTTAACTCCGAAGCTTTTATTGAAGAGTGTTTAACTTACCTTGGCGAGGCGGTTCGGGGTTTGGCCGCAGAGGTGCTGGTGGTGGATAACGCCTCCACTGACGCCACAGTTGCTAAGATTAGAGGCAAATTTCCCCAAGTGCGCGTAGTGGAAAACGGACAGAACGAAGGCTTTGGTAAGGCGCACAATCTAGGCCTGAGTCAGACTTGCGGCCGATACCGTTTGCTGCTTAACCCAGATGTTTTTTTAACCTCTTCCTTAAAGCCCCTGTTGGAGTATCTGGATACCCAGCCTAAGGTGGGTATTTTGGGGGTGACACTGCGCTTTCCTAGTCGGGAGATTCAACCCTTTATTGCTGGGCCACGATACACCTTAGCTCAGCTCTTACTTAGTCATCTTAACCTAAGCCGCCCGGTGTGGCTGGCCCAAAAACCGCTGTCAGTTGATTGGGTAACGGGAGCCTTCTTTCTCTTAAGACAGGAGCTCAACCAGACCTTGGGTGGTTTCGACGAAAAGTTTTTCCTTTACTTCGAAGACCAAGACTACTGTCGGCGAGCCCAAAAAGCCGGCTGGCAGGTTATTTACTACCCCTTTTATGAGGCCCTTCATTATCACGGCCAGAGTTCCTCGGTTGGTCGAGAAGTTTTGCTTAAGGCCTATTACGATTCGGAAGCTCGCTTCTTTAGTAAGCATTACTCGCGTTGGGAATATGGTCTGTGGAAGACTCTGTCTGGCTTTTGGCGAATTTGGCGCTGTTTTAAAAGAAGGATTAATTCTTGAAAATTACCAAGCTTCTGCTTTTCCTGTTTATTGGCTGTTTGTCGCTGGGTGTTTGGGGTTCCGTCGAGTTGCGGGAGGATGTCCGGCTTTACACGGCAGATTTGGTAGGGGTGATTTTGGTTATCTGGGGGTTATTAAGTTTGGGCGCGGTTAGAAAAAGGTTTATTTTACCCCAGCCTCTCGCATTTTGGAGCCTTTCCTTTTTGCTAGTTAGTCTGGTGTCTTGGCTGGCAGGGTTAGGTGAGGTGAGCCCTGAGGAAGGGGTGATTGGCTTGTTTTACTGGTTGCGATGGGGTCTTTATTTTTGTGTTTGGCTGGTGACGGTTAACGCCTTAAATCAAGGTTTGGCTAAAAGCCACCTGGTTTGGGCCTGGTTAGGCGCCTCGTGGCTGCTGGCTCTTTCTGGTTTTGGACAACTGCTTATGTGGCCTGATTTGACGGTCTTGGACCCAAGCCAGGGTTGGGATCCTCACCGAGGAAGGTTAGTCTCCTCATTAATGGACCCTAACTTTACCGCGGCGGGCTTAGCGATGGGTCTTTTTTTGACTTTAGGGTTCTGGCCGGGCAAGAAGGGGGCGCGGCTTACCTTAGCTGTTCTGGCCTTGGCTCTTCTTCTTACTTTTTCCCGCAGTGGCTGGTTGTTTCTAACAGTGGGTTTGTTTATTTGGGGTTTGTTCCGAGACCGGCGTTGGTGGATTGTGGCCCTAGCCCTTTTTTTGGCCGCTTATCTTTTTGTACCTAGGGTGCAAACTAGGTTGGCTGGCCTTACGGATCCGGCAGATTCAGCTAGCTATCGTTTCCAATCCTACAAAAAGACCTGGACTTTAGCGCAAGAAAAACCTTGGTTGGGTTTTGGTTTTAATCTTTGGCGACCGGCCCAACGCCGGGCTGGGTATTTTACTTGGGACGATCCTTCTGGCGGTCATTCGGGAGCCGGCTCCGATGCTAGTTTGCTTTTGGTACTGGCTACAACCGGCTGGTTAGGCTTTCTGGTTTATGGGGGCTGGTGGCTGAGCGGAGTGGCTCTTGGTTGGCGATCCCTTCAAAAAGGATTTAATCGCCCCGCCTTAGCCTTATTGGCTGTTAGTGGGGGTTGGTTTGTTGGCTCCTTATTTATTAACGCCCTCTTTTATCCCCTCCTTTTAAATTATTGGTGGGGCTGGACGGCTCTGGTGGCCACTTCGGATCAGACCTAAGGTTTGTAGTAGATAATGTTTCTTTCGAGGACGTTTTCGTTGCCGGCTTGGTCGCGAGCGACGACTAGGAGGCGATTTTCTCCTTCCTGAAGATAGGCGGTGTAGGAAAACAGCCCTTGGGAGTCAACGATGGCTCGGTGATTATTAATCGTGACGGTGGCCTCCCTGTCGGTTAATCCCCTAACAACCAGGCCGTTTTCTTTTTGGGTGATGACCTGCCCTTCACTGGGGGTAGCGAGCTCTAGTTTAGGAGGCTGGGAAAGGTAAAAAATGGTGGCGACAGGGGAGGGGGGGCTGGTGTTTTGGGCGTTATCTGTAGCCGTGGCGAAGAGTCGGTTCTCTCCTTCCAAAAGAGTAACGTTGTCAAAGCGGAAAGTTCCTTCCCTGTCCGCTAAAGTATGACCGCTCTCAGCCTCGTTGACATAGATTTTCACAGTAGAACCTTCTTCGGCGTAACCACTTATACTAATCAGAGGAGTCTGGCTGTATTTTGCAGACGAGGTCAAAAAAGGTGATCGCGGGGGGGTGTGGTCTTGGTTGCCTAGACCTTCTTCTTCGGCATTGGGAAACAAGCCCCAGAAGGTATCAATGTTGGCCATTACAGCCACGAACCAGAAATACATAATGACCACTACCACTCCTGTTACTAAAAAGATGACTCCCAGGCGTCGATAAGCTAGAGTGTTGAGATAGTCAGTGGTGTTAGTTGTCTTTTGATAGGCTTTTCTTGGGGGAGAATACTTTCTGGGCATGCCTTAGGTATTATACCTAACCCACAATAGTATGGCTACTTTTGGTTGACGGTCGTAGGGTAATATTGATATAGTTCTTGGCACCAGAGCTTTTAGGTCATCTTGGGCACGTGGTGTAGCCTGGTCTAACACGCTTCCCTGTCACGGAAGAGATCGCCGGTTCGAATCCGGTCGTGCCCGCCACCCTTCGCTCTTCGAGCTTCGGGTGGCCTTCGGCCACGCGAAGCGAGATTAGAGCGAGGAGTGCCCGCCGTAGCCGAGCTGAGCTCGGCGAAGGTGGGCCGGATGGATTATAGAACTAGGATGGAAATGTTAGGTTAGCGGCTAAAATAGCTAAGATCCACGTGGCACAGCCACGCATGGCACCGACAGCTAGTTTAGGGAGGCGGACTGGCATTAAAATCAGGGCAAAGAAGTAAAGGCGGCGAGATACACTGCCACTAAAGTTTGTTCAATCACTGCCCCTTAAAACTTTTTAAGGAGGTGAATTTGTCATGGAACCAAATGTAGAGCAGCAGCCGGAGATGATTGAAATTCAGCCCACTAAATCGGCCGTGGCAGCGATTGCCGCCGGAATTCTGGTGATTGTGGCTGGATATTTGGCTTACGGGTACTTTTCCCGAGTGCGCACCACTCCCACCGAGGAGTTTTTGACGGAACAGGCTTTTCAGACAGAAGAGCTGGGCGGTGAAGCAGAGTCAGTACTTGAAGAGGTGCCTATGGAAGAAGAGGCGGGACCTCTAGCGGAAATCCCTGTAGAGCAGGAAGAGGCAGACACTCAGGTCGGATCTCCAGTAGGTGGGCCAGAGGTGGTTACTTCAGTTTGGGTGGCTACTAACTACAGTTCTGGCGATATCACTGGGAGTTCCTGGACAGTTAACCGCGGCGACACTTTGTGGGAAATTGCGGAAGCTCGTTACGGTTCGGGTTCTGAGTGGACGAAGATTCTGGAGGCTAATAAAGATAGTATTGGTTTTTTGGCCAACGGTTCTCAGGCTTTGATCGAGGTGGGGCAGACTTTAGTCCTAGTCGATTAATAGCTCAGAACCATATCTAAAGATTAATCTTTAGCTTAAGCTGGCGGCGTTTAGCCTGCCCACCGAGCTTGGCTTGGTGAGCGCCGCTTAGGCGGTGGTAGTTCAGTTGGTAGAACGCCTGCTTCCCAAGCAGGAGGTCGCCGGTTCGAGCCCGGTCCGCCGCTCCACGTAAAGATCTTAGCGAAGCGCGTCGCCTACATAGCGACGCGGTGAGCTTAGAGCTTTAGAGTGCCACGTGGTCGCCGTAGGCGACTTTACGTGGCCGGATCGTTACAGTCGCTAAGATCAACGTGGCACGGCCACGTAAAAATCTAGAGTTTTAGAGTGCCCGCCGTAGCCCCGAGTGTATTCGAGGGGCGAAGGAGGGCAAGATCTAATGTGGCTTCGCCACTTAGGAATGGGTGAGAACGCCAGACGAGATTAGAGCGAGGAGTGTCCTCCGAAGCTTTAGCGTAGAAGGACAAGTAGGCTTAGGCTAAGCCTCCTATCGCTAAGATCTAACGTGGCCCAGCCACGTAAGACCCTACTTATACTCGCAGATTTCCTAAAGCCCGTACCCCGCCAAACTTCCACCTCCAACCCTGACCCTGGGGAGCACGTAGCGCTGTTTACTGCATAAGGTCCTGCCAGAGTTGGTCGTGAAAGCCAAAAGGTATCCTAGTTCTTTAAGATAGTTCACCGCGTTTTGGGTGGAGTAACCATAAGGGTAAGCGAAAACTTTGGGGTGATTAAGGTTGTGTTCGGTCAGAAGGGTGTCGGCGTTGAGGATCTCGGTTTGATCGCTAGTTGAGCCAGTCATTCCTTTATGATTTACTGTGTGATTGGCAAAGAGGATGCTGCCAAAGCTTCTCATCTCCTCTATTTGCCCCCAGGTCAGGTACCCGGCAGCGCCGACTAGAGCGGTAGGTACGAAAACGGTGGCTTTCATATCGCGTTCATTGAGAACGGGAAAGACATCAGAAAAGAAATCATCGTAAGCATCGTCAAAGGTTAGAAGAACAGGCTTGGCGGGCAGTCCCGCGCCAGAACTAAAGAAATCAACCAGTTGCTGCATAGTGATCGTGGTATACCCTTGAGCTTGCAGGTAGTTCATTTGCTCGGTAAAGACATTGATATCGACGGTCAGCGATTGATTAAACTCTGCTTGGGCTCTTTCCAGAGGCTGGACGTGGTGGTAAAAAAGGACGGGTACACTAACGCAAGGTCCGTAGAGCTGGTTCATTTCGGCAAAGGTTAGGGGTTTAGGTTCGGGGGGTTCAGTTTTTTTAAGTTTGTTCGTCTGGGTCGTTGAGTCTGGCTCCGCAGCTTGGGGTTGCTGGCTCGCTTCTGGTGAGATTGATTTTTTGAGCAAGGATCCGAAATCGCCACTTGCGCCTGAGGGGGTTTCTTCCCTGAATAGGGTTAGTGGAGGTTGAAGGTGGGGGGTGGGGGAAACACTTCTCTGTTTAAGAAAGTAACCACCAGCCAATCCCAGAGCGAAGAGGAATACAACAGTGATTAGGGGGTAGCGCTGAAACATCGGTACTGAATATATTACCACCCTGACTCGATTTAGTAATGATTGACAAAAAAGAAGGCCGTATGGTCAGATTAAGACAAATTTCGCCCTGCCTAATGACAAGGTGAAAACTTATTTTTACCAATATTTTTTTAAATCAGCGACAAATTTCTCTTTTTCTCCTGACTTAAACTGATAATGTGATTTTTTGTCAAAGGCATCCTTAATAGTTTGCCAGCTGGTTTCTTTTTTGACTGGGTAGATATGAAAATGAAAGTGAGAGACCAACCCGCCACTTTTCAAGACCACCGCTTTATCAACTTTCAAAACTTCAAGCAAAGCCTTTTCTGTCTTGTAGTATATTTCCGAGAAATATTTAAAGTCCTGAACTGACATTTCTGAGGCATTTTCGAGATGCCTTCTCCAAGTAACCAGGGTGTGCCCTTTTACTGCCCAGTCCATATCTAGCATTACTAAAACTTTTTCGTCTTCAAAAATCGTATCTCCGGGGTTTCCTTCGGCGATAATCTTGCAAAAAATACAATCGTTCATTGAGTTAATTTTAACAAAAAGGTTCTATCGTCTGTTAGGACTCGAGTCGGCTAAATGTGGCCTACTTACCAGTCTAAGCTGGAGTCGGCGATCAGAATCGAACTGATGACCCATCGCTTACGAAGTCACGCTAAGCGTGACGAAGCGATTGCCCCGCCTGCCAAAACCTATTAGCACGACAAGAATTTCTCTGATACACTTAGGCAGATGAAGTTTACTTTAAAAAACCTTTTATTATTTATTGCTCTCTATGTTTCTATCATTTTTATCACTAACCTCTTTATCTGCTTCCTTTATGAATCCTTTTTTCCCATACCATATGGTGGGTACGAGTACGTGTACTTAAAACTACCATTTCCCACAGTGGGAAGATATTGTGCCGTTCTACCTCCAGAACAGTTGAGTAAATTTGCTTTAAGAATTAATTACCTAGGGGTACTCTTAGATACTCTTCTTCTAATAAGTTCTATCCACCTCGTGTTTACAAGAAAGGTAAGGCCGTATTTCTGGGTAATTCTGTTTGCCTTGCTTAATTTCCTAACGATTACCTACTTCTTTGTCTTAGAAAGACCGCATTTAGGACGTTTTTTATACCGATCGGTAGCTTCTATTATAAGTAATTGGAGAAATTAGAACAGGTTTCAGCAATGACTTTAACGTGTACTGCCCTACTCTCCCAGATTTTCCGACAAATCGCGCCATCTGGCATTTACCCAAGATTAGTTTTAGATCAATCACCCACTCGCTGACACTGGAGCCGATGGTCGGATTCGAACCGACGACCCATCGCTTACGAAGCGATTGCTCTACCAGCTGAGCTACATCGGCCTGGGGTTTTATTGTACAATAAATCCGTGCCCATATTTTACCCCAAATACTCTAATCAGGCTGTCGCTCAAATCCTCCGAGAGATGGCCGCCGCCTACGAAATCAAAGGCGACGAGCGCTTCCGAGTTCGAGCCTATGATAACGCGGCTGAAGTTATTGAACAGGCGACTTCTGAAGTGAAAGATCTGTGGGAAGAGGATAAGTTGAAAGAGATTCCCGGCATTGGCCAAGGGATCGCCTCATACCTTGATGAGTATTTTCGCACCGGCAAAGTCAAACATTTTGAGGCCATTAAAAAGACTATGCCCGGGGGGATGTCACCTTTGCTGCAAATACCCAGCGTGGGGCCGAAAACGGCCTATCGTTTGGCTAAAGAGCTGGGGATTGAGACCATTGAGGAGCTGCGCCGGGCCTGTGAAAAACACCAAGTAGCCGAGCTAGAAGGCTTTGGGGAAGTTTCAGAAAAAGAAATTCTTCAGGGCATTGCCGAGTTGGAGTCCCGGTCGGAAAGAATCCTCCTGCCCGTGGCCGCTAGCATTGCCGACAGCTATGTGGCTTTTCTTAAAGAGCATCCAGCCGTGGTCCGGGCCGATCCTCTGGGCTCCTTGCGGCGGCAAACAGCTACCGTAGGTGATATCGATATTGCTGTGGCTACTTCCCAGTCGGCCAAGGTTACCAAGCACTTTGTCAGTTACCCCGGCGTCAGTCGGATTTTAAGCCAGGGCGAAGCCAAGGCTTCGGTAATCCTAAAGACTGGCCAGCAGGTGGATCTGATGACCCAAAAGCCAGAAGCTTACGGCGCCTTATTACAGCACTTCACAGGTTCCAAAAATCACAATATTCATCTTAGGAGTCTGGCCCAGTCTAAGGGCTTGTCTCTTTCGGAATACGGCATCAAAAAAGGAGAGAAGTTGTTGGAGTACGCCACAGAAGAAGAGTTTTACCGAGCTTTAGGCATGGCTTGGATCTCTCCCGAATTGCGAGAAGACACGGGGGAAATTGAGGCGGCCATCAAGGGGAACTTACCCCATTTGGTGGAAGTTTCCGACCTTAAAGGGGACCTGCATAGTCACACCATATACTCCGATGGAGAAAACACTCCGGTAGAGATGGCTCAGGCGGCCAAAAAACTCGGCCGCCAGTTTTTGGCAATTACTGACCACACTCCTAGTCTCAAAACCCACACTCGTAAAGAGATGGATATTTGGATTGCCAAGCGGAATGCTGAGATTAAAGAAGCGGGGCAGAAGGCGGGCCTAGAAACGCTGGCGGGAATTGAAGTCAACATTGATACCAACGGGGAACTGGCCTTTCCGGATGAGTTTCTAGCCCGTTACGATTTGGTCCTTGCCGCTATCCACACCTCTTTCAATGCTAGCAAGGAGCGGATGACCAAGCGATTTTTGGCAGCGGCGGCTAATCCTCACGTAGATATTATCGCTCACCCTACTGGTCGCCTCTTAAACGGCCGCCAGGGATATGAGGCTGACTGGCCGGCCATTTTTAAAGCTTGTGCCCAGTACCGAGTGGCCATGGAAATCAACTGTCAATTTGTACGCTTGGATTTGCCGGATACTTTGGTCCGCGAAGCTCGAGGTAAAGGCGTCTGTTTTAGTTTGGGATCCGATGCGCACAATGTCGAATCCCTAGCGAACCTAGCCTTTGGCGTCTCGGTAGCCCGACGGGGGTGGTGCGAAGCAGGAGATGTGGTCAATACTTGGACAATTAGGGACTTGAGGAAGTGGCTCGAGAGGCGTTAAGATAAAATAGCTAGCAGCTAATAGCTAATAGCTGGCAGTTAGTGTACTAAGGAGGTGATAAACAGTGCTATGGTTTGTTTTGCTGGCGGTTCTTTTAGTCGCCATTTATGTGTGGTCTCTTTATAACAAGCTGCAAACCTTTAAGGTTCGCATCAAGGCTTCCATCCAGGAAATCGGCAATCAGCTCAAGCGGCAGGCGGACCTAATCCCCAACCTCCAGAATACAGCTAAGGCTTATTTGGAGCACGAGAAGGGTGTCTACGACAAGCTGAGTGAGGCTCGTTCCAAGATTGGTTCGGCTTTGCAGTCAGGACAGGCCAAGGATATGGTCGAGGCCGGTGATTTTGTCCAGAAAGCAGTGATGCCCCTTTTGGCCGTGATGGAATCTAACCCAGAGTTTAGGGCGGTGGAGCTGGGTAAAGACCTGATGGAGAATCTTCGAGATTCGGCCGACAAGGTAATGTACAGCCGACGACTGCTGATCGACTTAGCGGCTGATTACAATACCGCTTTGGTGGTGTTCCCGAGCAACTTGGTGGCTAAAATGTTTGGCTTCCAGCCGGAAGCGGGCCTAGAAACTCCGGTGGAAGGCGAACACCGTTCGGTCAGCGCCGAGGAATTAAAGACGCCGAAAGTGGAAATGTAGTTAGTGGCCAGTAATCAGTAGCCAGTAACCAGTTTTCATAACTGATAACTGGCAGCTGGCAGCTGGCAACTCGTCCGTGGAGGTAATCAACTTTTACGAACAAATCGCCGATAACAAGCGGCGCACCTGGGCGATTATGACCCTCTTCGTAGCCGTGATCACTACGGCCGCCTACGTTTTTGGCCAAGCATCGGGCTACGGGTCGAGCTGGGTTGGGACCGCCTTGTTGTTTTCGGCTTTTTCTTCGGTAGGCAGCTACTTTTGGGGCGATAAGGTTATCTTAGCTATCTCGGGGGCTAGGGAAGCCGATCCTCAGAGGGAGGCGGAGCTTTACAGTGTGGTGGAAAACCTGTCTTTGGGGACTGGTTTACCAAAACCCAAGGTGTATCTAATTGAAGATACCGCTCCTAACGCCTTCGCCTCCGGTCGGGATCCGCAGCACGCGGTGGTCTGTGTGACCACCGGTTTACTCCAAAAGCTCAACCGCAGCGAACTTGAAGGGGTTCTGGCCCACGAACTTTCTCACATCAAAAACTATGACATTCGTTTAATGGCCATTGTCACCGTGCTGGTGGGGATGATAACCCTGCTGGCCGATTGGTTCACCCGCTCTTTGTGGTGGGGTGGGGGAGGGGACCGACGCTCTCACCGCGAGAGTAGAAGTGGCCAGTTGGGGGCTATTTTAATGCTGGTGGGGATCCTTTTGGCAGCCTTAACTCCTTTAATTGCTAAACTGATGCAACTGGCCTTGTCGCGTCAGCGGGAATTTTTGGCTGATTCTTCGGCGGTTCAAATTACTCGCCAACCCTCGGCTTTGGCCTCAGCTTTGGCTAAACTGGCGGCTGACCGCGAGCCCCTCGAGGCGGCCAACAAAGCTACCGCTCACCTCTATGTAGTTAGCCCATTTAAGGGAAAGGATCTGGGCGGCTGGTTCGTTAGCCTCTTCCAAACCCATCCCCCTATCGAAGAACGCATCCAAAGATTGATGGCGATGTAGCTTCTCCATTTGACTTATATCCTACGCTTTTTTATACTCCGTTTACTAAAAACTTCAAATCCTTTACACTTATGGGAGACGACGGAGGGAGAGATGAATACGCCCAGGCTAAATGAAGTAGCCAAAAGTTTTGGTTTGTCTCCAGAGGAGATTGCTCTTCTTAAAGAATTAGTCACCTTGAGCGAAGGCTCTGCGAAGCACGTTGCTACAGCCATTAGCGAAGAATTGACTCCGGAGCAGTTTACAGAAGAGCTGGATGAGTCAGATCGGATCGATGCCTTTGTAGCAAAAAGGTTGGCTGACACCCGGCAGGAAATCGAAAAGGCTTTCCTAAAGTATTTCGGGTGGATATAGTAGCGCCTCTTAGGCATGGACTTCGAGGCGCTTCTTCTTTTTGATCTGGTTCCCCCTTAACCTCATTTTTTTAAAATGCTAAGATAGCTAGCAGATGCCCGCTATTAAAAAAGAAGAAATTGAACACGTGGCCGAGTTGGCCAATCTTCCCTTGGCTCAGTCAGAAAAGGAAACTTACGCTTCTCAACTAGCGAAAATAGTGACTTATGTCCAAAAACTTCAGGAGGTGTCTACTGAGGATGTTAGTCCCACCGCTCAAGTAACTGGGCTAACGGATGTTTACCGGCCGGATAGGGTGGATTCTGAGCGAGTTTTGCCTAAAGATAAGGCTTTAGCCAACGCCCCTCGAGAAGAGAATGACCAGTTTGCCGTCGAAGCTATTTTTAAGAGATAGGTTTGTTCAATAGAGGTCGGACCTCTACCAGAGGTCCGACCTCCCAAAGAAAAGAAATTGGAATGATAGGTTTGCTCACTATTCAAAAAGCCAAAGAGTTACTTCAAGCTAAGGAAATTTCTGCCCAAGACCTCGTGCGGGCTAGTTTAAAAACGATTGACGACACCGATGAGACTCTCAACGCTTACCTAACTGTTCGCTCGGAAAAAGATCTGCTGGAAGAGGCGCAGGCGGTGGACGAAAAGGTCAGTCTCGGCGAAGAGCTGCGCCCCTTGGAGGGAATCCCTATCGCTTTGAAGGATATCTATTCTACCGAAAGGCTGGAAACCACCGCCGGCTCCAATATTCTCAAAGGCTATATCTCCCCTTACGATGCCACAACGGTTAAGAAACTCAAGGAAGCTGGAGCGATCATTATCGGCAAAACCAACTTAGACGCCTTTGCCCATGGGGCTTCGGGAGAAAATTCCGATTTTGGGCCCACCAAAAATCCTTACGATCTAACCAAGGTTCCCGGCGGTTCCTCCAGTGGTTCGGCCGTAGCCGTCGCCTCTGGCTCAGCTCTAATGGCCATGGGCACCGACACTGGTGGTTCTATTCGTTTGCCGGCTTCTTTTTGCAATGTCGTTGGGCTTAAACCTACTTACGGCCGAGTTAGTCGTTACGGGGTGATTGCTATGGCTTCTTCCTTGGACTGTATGGGGCACTTTACCCGCACGGTCGAAGATAGCGCCCTGGTTTTATCGGTGACTGCCGGCCATGACCCTTATGATGCTACCAGTCGAGAAAACTCTGTTCCTGATTATTTGTCCTTGCTCTTACCATCCTCTAGCCACCCTTTAAAATCCCTTAGAATTGGTCTGCCTCAGGAATACTTGGGGGAGGGACTGGACCCAACTATTAAAAGTCTGGTTCTGGCCGCGGTAAAAAAGATGGAAGAGCTGGGAGCTTCGGTGACTGAAGTCTCTTTACCCCACACTGATGCGGCTGTGGCGGTTTACTATATCATCTGCCCCTCAGAAGTGAGCGCCAACTTGGCGCGTTTCGACGGCGTGCGTTATGGTCACAGGCGCGATCATTTTGGCCCCGAGGCCAAACGGAGAATTATGCTGGGAACCTACGCCTTGTCCTCAGGTTACTACGACTCTTACTACTTGCAAGCCCAAAAGGTCCGGACCCTAATTAAGCAAGATTTTGAAAAGGTTTTTACCAAGGTTGATGTTCTCGTCGCCCCGGTTTCTCCCACCCTGCCCTTTAATTTGGGGGAGAAGGTCAACGATCCCTTAGCTATGTATCTGTCGGATGTGTATATGGACCCTATTAACCTAGCTGGAGTGCCAAGTTTGGCTGTTCCCTGCGGCTTTGCCGAAGGTCTCCCGGTAGGGCTACAAATTATTGGCCCAGCTTTAGCGGAAGCGAAACTTTTTCTAGTGGGTCATAATTTCGAACAGGCTACTAATTATTGGCAGCAAGTTCCGGAGATTTAGCCATGGGTTTTTTGGAAAAAATTATTGGTAACTTGCTTGACAAAGGCTTGGGAGGAGTTAGGCGTCGAGCCTTAACTAGTACCGAGGAAGAAAAGGTCATCTCCGACTGGCAAAGAATCACCGAGCTGGTGGTCTTGGGCCATCCCAGCGGTCTTAAGCAGGCCATTATCAACGCCGACAAGTTGATGGACTACGCCTTAAAAATATTAGTAGTGGGGGAGACGATGGGGGAAAGGCTTAAGGCGGCTCGGGATATGTTCAGCCCAGAGACCTACGATCACTTGTGGCAGGCTCACAAAGTGCGCAACGCTCTTGTTCACGAAACTAATTACGACCCACCACATTATGTGGCCAAAGAAGCGATCGACCAATTTGCCGCCGCCTTTAAAGAGCTGGGAGTGAGGATTTAATTATGACTTGGGAACCAGTGATTGGGCTAGAAGTCCATGTGGAACTAAACACGCAGTCAAAAATGTTCTGTGGTTGCCCGGCCGAATTTTTTGGTAAAGAGCCTAATAGTCAAACCTGCCCTGTTTGTTTAGGATTGCCGGGCGCCTTGCCCGTGACCAATGAGGTAGCGATTCGAAAAGCGATACTCGTTGGTCTAAGTCTCCACTGCTCGATTAATCCAGAATCTTTTTTTGAGCGCAAAAATTATTTTTACCCTGACCTTCCTAAAGGCTTTCAAATTTCACAGTATCAAAAGCCCCTTTGCGTCAACGGGTTTTTGGAAATAGAAGGGAAAAAATATAGAATCAATCGGGCCCATATGGAAGAGGATACTGGTAAACTAACACACCAAGGTAATACCACTTTAATTGACTTTAATCGATCGGGTGTACCTTTGTTAGAAGTGGTCAGTGAAGCAGATTTTCGTGATGCTAAAACCGCTAGAAAGTACTTGGAAAAAATTCAAGAGTTGGTGCGTTTATTGGGGGTGTCGGAAGCCGATATGGAAAAAGGGTCTATGCGGCTGGAAGCTAACGTATCGATACAGCAACAGGGACAATACGAAGTAGGCCAAGCGTCAGTCCAAGGCTTAGACGGCTACCAGCCCAATCCTAAAGTCGAGCTTAAAAACATCAACTCCTTCCGCTTTGTGGAAAAGGCCATTAACTTTGAGCTGAATCGTCAGGAGAAGGTTTTAGGCTGCTATGAGCAGCTAAAACAGGAAACGCGCGGCTGGGATGAAAAAAAGAATATTACTTATGTGCAAAGAACCAAGGAAGGTTCTAGTGATTATCGTTATTTTCCCGAACCCGATCTTCCCCCGATGACTTTCTCTGACTCCTTCTTAGAGTCACTTCGTCAAGAAGTTAAGTCCTTGCTGATTGATTCCACTGAAGAAGCCCAAGAAAGCCTAATTAAACTCGGTTTGTCGGCAGTGGAAGCTGGGGTGTTGGGAAAAATAACCGGAGGACCGCAGCTACTAGCCGATGTTTCCCGGCGCTTACCGCAGGTGCCCAGGACTACCTTGGCTTCTCTGATTATAAACCGACCTGAATACCGCCAGGCCGATCCGGAGACCTTTTTCAATCTTTACCAAGAGGCCCACTCTGGGGTTATCCAAGACCAACAGGAACTGGAAGTCGTGGTGGGAAAAGTGCTGGGTGCCCATCCTCAAGCCAGAGCCGATTACCAGAATGGGCAGGCTAACGCCCTGCAATTTTTAATGGGGCAGGTAATGCGGGAGACCAAGGGTAAGGCCGACCCAGAAATCACTCACAAAGCTCTGCGCCGCCGTCTAGCTAGTTATGGAAACAAGTCTCGATCCTAAAAAACCTAACTACGCCTATTTGACCGACCGAGGTGAAGCCGCTATAGCCGCTCAGGATTTGGCTTGCCACAATCTGGTGGCCGTTGACACCGAGGGTACTCATTTAGACCCTTATCTCAATAAACTATTGTTGCTACAGATAGGCACCCCCGAAAAAGCTTACATCTTTGACGCTCAGAGGCTAGGCTTGAACTTTTTAAAAGAGGTCTTAAAGCCCATTTTGAGTAACAAGGGAGTTTTAAAGATTTTGCAAAACGCTAAGTTCGACTACGAAGTTCTTAAAGTGGCCTTGGGGGTTGAATTGGATAACTTATTCGATACTATGTTGGCGGAAAGATTAGTGACTTGCGGCTTGGTGCGCCGGCAAAACTCCCTGCAAGCCATAACCGACAAGCGCTTAGGACTGTCTTTGAATAAAGATTGGGCTGAATATGACTGGCAAAACGTCGGTTTAACGGGAAAGCTAGCCCCTAAGCACCTCAACTATGCTGCTTTGGATGTTTTGGTTTTGTTCCCCATTTTCGAAAAACAGTTTGCGGAGATTAAAGAGAAGGGGTTGCTCAAAATTTCCCAATTAGAGTTCGCTTTGGTGCCGGTGGTTTCCGAAATGGAGCTTCGGGGGGTGTATGTGGATGTTAAAAAATGGCGCCTCAATCTTTACGAATTGGAGAAAAAGCGAGGCGAAATTGCCCAGCAGATTCAAGAGATGATTCGGCCTCTTTATCGTAATCACCAGGTGGATCTGTTTGGTAACGAGGTCGATGCCATTAACCTTAATAGTCAGCCCCAATTGATGGAGTTGTTCAACGACAAATTAGGCGTCCCTTTACCGTCGACCGGCGATTCTGTTTTAGCTGGAGTGAATCACCCCGTGGCTAAGCAGCTTAGGGAGTATCGAGCTTACGAGAAACTGCTTTCCGCTTTTGGCGAAGGTTTGCTAGAGAAAGTCCACCCCGTTACCGGCCGCCTGCACCCAGATTATGTGCAAATTGGGGCTGACACCGGTCGATTTGCTTGCTCTAACCCTAATCTACAGCAGATTCCTAAAGAATCCTCCTTTCGTTCTTGTTTTGTAGCCCCAGCTGGTTATAAACTCATCACCTCCGATTACTCGCAGCAGGAATTGCGAGTGATGGCGGAGCTTTCCCAAGACCCAGTCTTAATTAAAGCTTATAAAGATAACATGGACCTTCACACTTACACGGCTAGTTTGATGTTTAACATCCCTCCCGAGAAGGTTCGTAAAGATGTGGAAAGGTTTCAGGCTAAGTCGATTAACTTCGGCTTAATGTACGGGCGAGGGGCGGGTTCCTTGGCCAGTCAATTGGGGGTGACTAACGATCAAGCCAAAGAGCTTTTGGGTAAATATTTTAAAACCTACAAAAAGGTTAAAAAGTGGTTGGATAGTATCGCCAAAACGACGGTTCGGCGAGGGTACAGTGAAACTATCGCGGGTCGAAAGCGCTGGTACGAACTCCCTGATCGTGGCGACCCCAATTACGATAGGTTGTTAGGGCACATTGAACGGATGGCCAAAAATACGCCTATTCAGGGCAGTTCCGCCGATATGGTCAAATACGCTTTAGTTTATATTCACAAAAGAATTAAGGCCGAGAAACTGGACGCCGGTATTGTTCATACTGTTCACGACGAAATTGTGACTGAGGCTAGGGCGGACCAAGCAGAACAGGTGGCCCAGATTGTAAAAGAAGAAATGACCCGCTCGGCTTCTCAGATGCTCAAGTCGGTGCCGATTGGCGACCTGGGTCTGGAGGTTTCTGAGATCTGGGAACATTAACTAAGTATCAAGGGGGTACCTTTGCCAGGGACTTGATCCCCTTCCTTTACTGTTATTCCCAAGTGGATTAGAATTAAGGGGCTTATGGTTATTTGTCAACGGTGCGGGCAGAGACCCGCTTCCATTCAAACAATGCAGAACATTGATGGTCGGATGGTCTACGTTAACCTCTGTGAGGTCTGCTTTGCTGATCTGCAAAAGAGCGCTAGCCAAACATCGTACTTAGACAAGTACGGGCGCGACCTGACTGCTTTAGCCAAAGAAGATAAACTTGACCCGGTTATCGGCCGCAAGGACGAAATTGAGAGGGTGGTCCATATTCTTTCCCGCCGAACAAAAAATAACCCGGTTTTAATTGGCGACCCGGGTGTTGGTAAAACCGCCATTGTGGAAGGGTTAGCGCAAAGGATAGTCGGCGGTCAGGTCCCCGAAACTCTCCAAGGCAAGCGAGTGGTGTCTTTGGATATTGCGGCTATTTTGGCAGGGACTTCTCATCGAGGTCAATTTGAAGAGCGCCTCAAAAAAATTATCGAAGAAGTGACCAAAGCGCAGGGGCAGATTATTTTGTTTGTGGACGAGCTGCATACGGTGGTTGGTGCCGGAGCAGCCGAAGGGGCGATTGACGCGGCCAACATTTTAAAACCGGCTTTGGCCCGGGGTGAGTTGCAGATGGTTGGGGCCACAACTTTGGACGAATACCGTCTGCGGGTGGAAAAGGACGCGGCTCTGGAAAGGCGGTTTCAACCGATTGTGGTCAATGAGCCCACTTTAGAAGAAACTCAGGCTATTTTAAACGGCCTTAAGCCTAAGTATGAGCAGTACCACCGAGTTAAGATAATCAAGGAAGCCATCGAGGCTGCTGTTCGTCTTTCTGACCGTTACATCTCGGACCGTTTTTTGCCAGACAAAGCCATTGACTTGATTGATGAGGCCTCGGCTCAGGTGCGCCTGGCGCAGGTGAAGGAACCGGAAAATCTTAAGCAGGTGGAAGCGGAAATATCTGCTTTGGAGGCGGAAGACGCCGAAAAAAACCGCGACAAGGTTGACCAACTTAAGAAGGTGCGGCAGGAGCTAACCGATCTTTGGACCAAAACTAAGCTGGAAGAGATTCCCCAAGTAACGGCTCAGAACATTGCCCAAATTGTTTCTAAAGCTACCCACATTCCTTTGGAAGAGCTTTCCTTGGCCGAGAAAGAACGCTTGCTAAATTTGGAAAAGAGAATCCACCAACGGCTAATAGACCAAGACGAAGCCGTTAAGATTGTGGCCGAAGCTATTAGGCGCGCCCGGGCAGGGCTAAAAGACCCCAAGCGCCCGATTGGTTCCTTTATCTTTTTAGGCCCAACTGGGGTAGGTAAAACGGAACTTTCCAAAGCTTTAGCGGAGGTTCTTTACGGGTCAGAAGATTTGATGGTGCGGTTGGATATGAGTGAGTATATGGAGAAGCATACCGTTTCTAAAATGGTGGGTGCCCCTCCTGGCTATGTTGGTTTCGAAGAAGGTGGTCAGCTCACCGAAATTGTGCGTCGCAAGCCCTTTTCCATCATTCTTTTGGATGAAATCGAAAAGGCCCACTCGGAGGTTTTTAACATCCTGTTGCAGGTGATGGAAGACGGCCGACTAACCGATGCTAAGGGACGCACGGTGGATTTTAAAAATACAATTTTGATTATGACCTCTAATTTAGGCTCGGAGCTAATTCACCGTAGCGGTTTAGGCTTTAGCGATGGTGAGGAGGCCGCAGAAATGGATCATCAGCAGCTTAAAAAGAAATTGATGGAAAATTTATGCGCCACTTTTCGTCCGGAATTTATTAATCGCGTGGACGAGGTAGTAGTATTTAAGCCTTTGAAAAGTAAAGAAATTCGGAAGATTGTTGATTTGGAGCTAAAGAAGACGGCCACCTTGCTTAAGGACCAAAAAATTACCCTTAAGGTTGAGCCGGAAGCCAAGGACTGGTTGGCTAAAGAGGGTTACAGCGAAGACTATGGAGCTAGGCCCTTAAAGCGTCTTATTCAAAAAGAGGTAGAAAATCCAGTTTCCGATTTAATCATCAGGGGTGATGTTAAGGAAAAACAGCAGGTAGTCATAAGTTTGGCGAATCATAAGTTAAAGATCTCTTGTCAGTAGGTGCGCTTGCGTTGTTGGCCTTTTATGTGCTATTCTGCCGATTCGTATGGATCTTCCTAACTTTCGCGCTGGTGATACCGTGCGTGTCCACTACAAAATTTATGAAGGAGATAAAGAGCGAGTTCAAGCTTTTGAGGGCGTAGTGCTCGCTCGTAAAGGGGCCGGTGTCTCCCAGACTTTTACGGTTAGGCGGATTGGTTCAGCTGGTATAGGTGTGGAAAGAATTTTTCCGACCCAGTCGCCTAATATTGCCAAGCTAGAAATCCTCAAGAAGGGCAGGGCTCGGCGGGCCAAATTGAATTACTTGCGTCAGAGGGTTGGCCGAGCTGCGTTAAAGGTTAAGGACAAGGAAGCTTAACCTCTCTTTTATAAACCCAATTTTTCCCACCAAAATTGAAACCGGTCGCTCTGGAGAAGATTTGGCCGTTAAAATTCTTAAACAAAAGGGCTACCGAATTATTGAACGCAATTGGCAATCTACTCTAAAGGGGGAGTTAGATGTGGTGGCCATAAAAGATAATTGCTTGATTTTTGTGGAAGTCAAAACCCGCCACGGGGAAGAGTTTGGTGAGCCTCAAGAGGCAATCGGCCCTCATAAGATTCGGTCTCTAAAAAGAGCAGCTTGGCACTACTACTTAAGTCATACAAATTTGCCCGAACGAATGAGGATTGACGCCTTGGCAATAACTATTTTGCCTGGTAATGAGCAAGCTAAGGTGATGCTTTTCGAAGATATCAGTTGAGAAGTGATACTGCCTCTGGTATTATTCCTCAAGTCCGGCGCCCGTAACTCAATGGCAGAGTAGCGGCCCTTTAAGCCGTTTGTTGGGGGTTCGAGTCCCTCCGGGCGCACCACCCTCCTTCGCCAAGGCTTCGGAGGGCGCAGCCCGAACGAGGCTTGGTTCGAAGGAGGAGTGCCCTCCGTAACTTTAGTGAAGGAGAGCCGGTTGGATTTAGAGCTTTACAGTACAGCGTGGTCGCCATAGGCGACTTTACGTGGCCGAAATGTCACAGTCGCTAAGATCCACGTGGCGCAGCCAAAAGAATTACGGCGCGTTCGTCTAGCCTGGCCTAGGACACCGGGCCTTTCCCGTAAAATCGCGAGCGTAAGCGAGCTTATTTTACGAGGATCCCGTGTTCTTGCCAGTCAAAATTTGCCGCGGCGTGTTCGTCTAGTCAGGTCCAGGACAGCGGGCCTTCAATCCGCTAACACGGGTTCGAATCCCGTACACGCCACCACAGCGATTCACGGGATTTCGAAATTCTAAGCCTCTTCGCATATGCGAATCGGCAAGAATTTACGGGACAATCCGGTAACACGGGTTCGAATCCCGTACGCGCTACCACGCAAAAATCTTGCTGATCCGCCTCGTCGGCGGAGAAGCTAGAGATTTGCAGTGCCCCGCGGCGCGCGTAGTGAGCTTTGCGGGGCCAGTTGCCGAATTCCGGCGCGGTTTTTTCTCCTTGACTTCCCCTTTAAATTTTCCTACTTTTTATTCGCATACATACGTCTGTCATCTGTAATCACGCACCTTTGATCTTTCATCCTTGATCCTTCATCAGCCCCGGTGCTGGTGAGTCGCTAAGAGGTATTCTTCCTGAGCCCGTTCTTGAGGCCGCTGAAAGAAGGCTTCTTAGAGACTGCAGGGAGCAGTTGCGCCATGAATAAAAAGGTAAAGGCATGGCGTGGGTTAATAGGTGAGAAGGGGAAGGAGAGAGCCATGAGCACGCTGAGGAAGTTAGTGGTTGTGGTGACTCTCGTTTTGTTGGTGGCAACTAGCGCCACGGTGGTTCTGGCCGATGGGCCCGGGGGCCTGCCAATGCCGGAGAAGATACCAGGGAAACTTCCAGTGCCACCCTTGGTGCCAGAGCTTCCGGCGCCGGAGACTGAAGGCGAAGTCGAGATCAAGTCAACCGGGAACTTGTGGTTTTCCTGGAATTTCGGCTTCTTCACCCTGACCGTTCTTCGGAACCATTGGGGAAGCTGCGGACCATACGGCTACCAGTGGCATCGTAACGTGATCCTGAAACGTTACGAGTGGCAGAACGACAACGAGGCCTGGGCCAATTTTCACGTTGGATCGCGCCAAAGCCACTGCGTCTTTGTGTGGGAAAGCCGATCCAGTTGGAGCCGGGAATTCTGTTGGAATCCACCCAGCTTCGATGACCTGTGGACCTGGATCTACCCCATCATCTGGCGGTACGGCCCGTGGAGCGAGGGAACTACTTGGTACGTCTCGTACTTTATCACGTACCTAGTGATGTTCCTCTTCAGCTTGGCGCTCTAAGTACCGCAAACCAGGGAAACTAGCTATGGGTATGGCAGTTTCCCTGGACTTTTTTCATTAGTAGGATTAGGAATACCAATGTTAAAAATTACCCTGCTGGCCTTAACTCTTGTAGTAGCCTTGGTCTTGATTCTGAAGAAGACCAGGCGCGGGTTTTATTTCTTTATTCCCCTCAAATCAGGAGTTGGTTTCGATCCCAAACACTTTTCCCTAGAAGGGGTGGCCTTTGTTAATTACGACCCCGAAACAAACCTTCTTCGCGTGCACTGTTTACACGGAAGCTCTCAGAAAGAAGTCGTCCAGAAGCTGAAGACGGCTGGTTTGGTTGAAGAGTCCTCACAACCACTGGCCCAAGACCGCTTTTAACATAATCCATTTTCGATCGCCAACCGATTACCTTAAAACCTCCCAAGACATCAGCAGTTCTCTCCTACTTTACATAACTTTACATACCCCCTATGCGATAGCAGAGGCACTATGTTCAAAACCTAATCTGCCTAGTAGAGGGGTCCTCCTAACCTTGTGGGCTAGCGGCTCTTTTTCCCCCTTGACCCCATCCCATAAAACTGATAAACCGACTCTAGGTAAAGAAACCTAAATATCTTAGGAAAGAAGAGAGGTTTAAAGAACATGAA